>Ga0265338_10001669_pt1 | contig 35306 bp, 35 predicted proteins | sample 42126metaG_FD_193579 | JGI IMG/M metagenome (GOLD analysis project Ga0265338, IMG submission 193579) | Rhizosphere microbial communities from Carex aquatilis grown in University of Washington, Seatle, WA, United States - 4-21-26 metaG | ecosystem: Host-associated > Plants > Roots > Rhizosphere...
GTTCAATTGCCACCCGGCGTAGGTGTTCATGGGAGACACCGGGTCGCTCGCGTTGGGCGGCGCCCTGGCGATCATCGCCGTGCTCATTCATCAACCGCTCGTCCTGGCCATCGCCGGCGGCGTGTTCGTCGCAGAGGCGGGCTCGGTGCTGATCCAGCGCGGATGGTTCAAATTCACGCGCGCCCGATATGGGACAGGACGCCGCGTTTTTCTGATGGCGCCGCTGCACCACCACTTTGAGAAAAAGGGCTGGTACGAGTCCCAAGTCGTCATGCGTTTCTACATCTTGTGTGTGCTGTTCGCCGTCGTCGCCCTTAGCACCCTGAAAATCAGGTAATTATGAGCCACGGCGCCGCATCCAACCGTATTGCCTGTCGCGACTTATGCCACGCGGCGCATTCGTCAAATTGGTGCGCATTTGCCTCTTGCAAGCTTCGGGAAAGGTTGTTACAAACGACTCTCGGAACGCTTCGAACGCCCAAGATATTGTGGGTGGCTAATTTTGACCACATTATGCAGGATCGAACGAGGCGAATAACTATTTGCAGATTTTTAACTTTGCTTCGGGGTTTTTTGAGGGAAAACCCCGGCGCAAAAAATACGAACAAAAACCTCACGCCAGTAAACAATACACTGTCACCGAACCTATGAATACGCCTAGTCCGCTAGTCCCGCAGGGCACGTCGCCCGATCGCGGTAAAACCCATCTGCTCTTCAAAATCCTAATGATCTTGACAGTCCATGTCGTCGTCATCGGCGGCTTGCTTCTCCAAGGCTGCAAAGACACCAAGTCCACGACTCCGGAAACCACCGCGAACCCCGACCAGACGACCAACAACCCCGGTGACCTCTCCACCCTGCCGCCTGTCACGAATAATTACGCCCCCGCTGTCCCGCCTGGAACCAATCCGGGAATCGCCGCCACGCCTGGGACCACGCCCTTGCCCGGCACAAATCCGATGGCCAACACCACGCTGCCGATGGCACAGCCCATCACGCCTCCAATCACCCAGCCCGCCGCGCCCGCGACGACCGATTACGTGATTGCCCGCGGCGACACGCTGGCGAAAATCGCCAAGAAGAACGGCGTCTCGCTTAAGACGTTGACAGACGCCAATCCCGGCGTGGATGCGCGCAAGCTCAGGATCGGCGCCAAATTGCAAATCCCCGGCTCCGCCTCCGCACCTCTTGCCGGCGACGTCTCCGGCGCCGCCGCCACCGCTTCCGGCGACATGACCGTTTACACCGTCAAAGCCGGCGACATGCTGGGCCGCATCGCCAAGTCCCACGGCACGACAGTCGCGAAGATCAAAGCCCTGAACGATCTCAAGTCCACGTCCATCAGGGTTGGACAAAAACTCAAGCTGCCGGTCGCCTCGAATCCGAAGCCGACGCCTGAGCCGAGTTCCAATACGGCGACGGCTTCGCCGACGGCGTCGATGACGCCAATCTATGCCACAAGCCAGCCGGCAGTGGCGGCTCGATAACCGCACAGTTTACGGGCGCGCCCGGAGCCTCACCGGTCGCGCCCTTTCCGCCCGCGCGTGATGAAATGGACGTCGACCATTTTGATTCTGTGTGTGGCTGTATTGACAGGCCTGGGGATGGTCATGCTCTACAGTTCGAGCATGAACATGGAGATGAATAAGGCCGCCGTTGGCGCCAATTACCTCATCTCCCAATTGGCGTGGTTCGCCTTCGGCTCCATCGCATGCGTCCTCGCCGCGTGCCTGGATTATCGCAAGCTCAAACGCCCCGCGCCGTGGTTTCTGGGGCTTGCCGTCGTGTTGCTCGTCCTCGTCTTCGCCCCGAAGATCGGCATCACCCGCAACGGCGCCCATCGCTGGATCGGCCTGCCCCGCTTGCCGCATCTTCAATCTTCCGAAGTGGCCAAGCTGGCGTTGATTATTTTCCTGGCCGCGTACGCCGAGCGGAATCATCGAAGAATGCGCGAGTTCGTCCGCGGCCTGCTGATTCCTGGCGCTCTGATCGCCGTGACCCTCGCGCTGATTTTCATCGAACCGGATCGCGGCTGCACGATCCTCCTGGCTGCCGTCAGCGGAGTGATGCTCGTGCTGGCCGGCGTGCGGTTGATTTTCTTCGCCCCGCCGGCCTTCCTGGCTGTCGGCGCGCTCGTCGTCTCGATCATGCGCGACCCGTTGCGCATGGGCCGCGTGATGGCCTGGCTGCATCCCGAACAATCCAAGGAAGGCGCCGGTTACCAGGCCTACCAGGCGATGATCGCGTTGGGCTCCGGCGGCATCGACGGCCTGGGCCTCGGCAACGGACGCCAAAAGCTCGGTTTCGTCCCCGAGCATCACACCGATTTCATTTTGGCGATCATTGGCGAGGAACTCGGATTGTTCGCGACGCTGGCCGTCGTCGGGTTGTTCATCATGCTGATCGTCTGCGGCTGCTGCATCGCGCGCCGGGCCAGCGACACTTTCGGCCTGCTGCTGGGCGCCGGAATCACCTTCATGATCGGCCTCCAGGCCTTCATCAATATTGGCGTCGTGACAAGCGTCCTGCCCAACAAAGGCATGCCGCTGCCGTTCATCAGTTATGGCGGATCGAATTTATTGTTGATGCTCGTCGCCGTCGGATTGCTCTTGAGCATCGCGCGCCATGCGTCGGCCGACGCCACGGCGGAGAAACTCTCATCCTCATCCGATTTGCCCAATGCCTGACGCCGCTCCAAATCCATCGCGCACGGTTGTCACCATTGCATGCGGCGGCACCGGCGGGCACATGTTCCCCGGCCTGGCCGTCGGCCACGAACTGTTGCGGCGCGACTGCGTTGTCACGTTGATGGTGTCGCCCAAGGACGTCGATCAGCAGGCCATCCGGTCCATCACCGACATGGCGGTCGTGACCTTGCCTGCCGTCGGGTTGCAACGCGGCGGCCTCGCGGGCTTCGCCCTCGGATTCTGGAAATCGTACGTCAAGGCGAAGAATCTGTACGCGGTGCGCCCGCCCAATTTCGTCCTGGCGATGGGCGGCTTCATCAGCGCCCCGCCGATTGTCGCCGCGCGCAGGCTCGGCGCGAAGACGTTCATTCACGAATCCAATTCCATTCCGGGCAAGGCCAACCGCTGGCTCTCGCGAATTGTCGACGGCGCCTTCGTGTATTTTGAGCAGGCCGGGTCGCGCCTCCGCGCGCCTCGCGTCCAGGCCGTCGGCATGCCCGTGCGCCCGCAATTCCTGGAACCGCTGCCCGCTGGCGCCGCGCGCCGCGCCCTCGGCCTGGAGGAAGCCGCCCCCACCCTGCTGGTCATGGGCGGCAGCCAGGGCGCCCGCGCTGTCAACGATTTGATGATTGGCGCCCTCCCTCAATTGCGCGCCGCAATGCCCGAACTGCAATTTGTTCATTTGACTGGCGCCAGCGACGTCGAGCGCGTGCGCCAGTCCTACGCCGCCTGCGCCGCGCGCGCCGTCGTCCAGCCGTTTTTCTCCGAGATGGCCGTCGCGCTCGCCGCCGCGGATGTCTGCGTCAGCCGCGCCGGCGCCTCCTCGCTCGCCGAACTCGCCGCCCGCCAATTGCCCTCCATTTTGATTCCTTATCCGACCGCCGCTGACGATCACCAATATCACAACGCGCGCGCGTTTGTTCAAAGCGGCGCCGCCCGCGCCATGCGTCAACAAAGCGCCACCCCTGAGCTGCTCGCGCGCGAAATCCTCGAGCTGCTGCGCGATTCGCATCTGCATTCCTCAATGCAGGCCGCGCTGGCGCAATGGCACAAACCCTCCGCCGCCGCCGACATCGCCGACGCCATTTTGCGCTGGCCCGACCGCGCCGGACGAATCCAGCAAACGAGGTGCGTCCATGCATGAGGGCGTGGCCGCAGAAGGCGTGAATCTCGACGATCTCCGGCGCCTTCTGCCGGCCAGCCTTGTCAAGCGAAACGAACCCCTCGCCCGCAAAACCACCCTCAGAGTCGGCGGCTCCGCCGATCTCTACGTCGAGCCCGCTTCCGAACTGGATCTCGCCGCCGCACTCGCCTTTTGCGCCTGCCAGCCCATCCCTTTCTTCCTCCTCGGACGCGGCTCCAACCTGCTCATCCGCGACGGCGGCGTGCGCGGCATGGTGATCTCCCTCGCCGCCCCCGTTTTCTCGATGATCGCCGCGCGCGGCGACATTCTCCGTTGCGGCGCCGGGGCGAGGCTCAAGTCCGTCGCGGCGCGCGCGCGCGAATTGGCGCTCGCGGGACTCGAATTTCTTGAAGGCATTCCGGGCAGCGTCGGCGGCGCCTTGCGCATGAACGCCGGCGCCATGGGGGCCGCCACGTTCGACGTCGTCGCGCGCGTGCGCTTCATGGATTTCGAGGGCGCCGTCGAAGAGCGCGACGCGAACGACATTCCCTTCGGATACCGGTCGTCGCCTTTTTTCAAAACCCACATCGCTCTCGGCGCCGATTTTCGCGGGCGTCCTGCCTCGCGCGAATCGGTCGCCGAAGCGGCGCGCGCGATGAACCAAAAGCGATGGGACTCGCAGCCCAAGGAGCCAAGCGCCGGTTGCATTTTCAAAAACCCGTCCATTCCCGCCGGCCGTTTGATTGACGAGCTTGGCCTTAAGGGAACGCGCGTCGGCGGCGCGTCCGTCTCGATGGTTCACGGCAACTTCATCATCAACGAAGGCGCCGCGACCGCGAAGGACGTCCTGGAGCTTATCGGCCTTATCAAGGCGAAAGCCAAAGCCGCGCGCGGCATCGAGCTGCAAACAGAAGTCGAAATCATCGGAGAAGACGAGTGCGCCAAATGAATAAATTGAATGTCGTCGTGATGCTCGGGGGGCCCTCCGCCGAGCGCGATGTGTCCCTGATTTCCGGCGCCGCCGCCGCCAAAGCCCTGCGCTGGCTCGGCCATGTCGTTCATGAACTGGACCCCGTTCAGCCCGATTGGCAATTGCCCGCCGGAACGGACGTCGTTTTCCTCGCCTTGCACGGTTCCTACGGCGAGGACGGCACGGTGCAGGCGCAACTGGAGTCCCTCGGCGTTCCCTACACCGGGTGCGGCCCCGAAGCCAGCCGCATTGCATTTGACAAGGTCCTCGCAAAAGAGAAATTCGTCGCCGCCGGCGTGCCGACGGCGCGCCACAGGGTTTTCAAATCGGCCAGCGAACCGTTCCCGGCGGATTGGGCCCCCCCTGTCGTCCTGAAGCCGGTCCGCCAGGGGTCCAGCGTCGGCTTGCAGATGGTCGACGACGTCCGGGATTTTCCGCGGGCGCTTGCCGAGTCGATGCGCCATGACACCGAAGTCCTGATGGAGGAGCGCGTGATCGGGCGCGAAATGACCGTCGGCATCCTGGACGGCAAAACGCTCCCAATCGCCGAAGTCCGTGTCAAGCATGGCCCCTTCGATTACAAAAACAAATACACGCCCGGCGCCGCCGATCATTTTTGCCCAGCGCCCCTCGACGCGGCGGCCACCCAGCGCGTGCAGCAGGCCGCCCTCGCCGCGTTCCACGCCGTCGGCGGCCGCGATTACAGCCGCGTCGACGTGATGCTCCGCCACGATGGCGAGCCTGTTGTGCTCGAGGTCAACACCCTGCCGGGCATGACCGCCGTGAGCATTCTGCCCGAAGCCGCCGCCGCGGTCGGATACAGCTACGAGGCGCTCTGCCAAAAAATGATTGACCTGGCGATGAAGCGAAAAACCGCATGATCCCGTTCTTCAAATCCAAACAAAAGAACCGGCGTTCCGCCGAGCGGGACAACCTGCTCGAAGTCCGCATGCGGACCAACCAGTCGCGCTCCGCGCGGATGCGCGCCGCCGGCGCCGGTTTGGCCGCCTTGTGCGCCGTGGCCGCCGTGGCGCTGATCTGCTGGCGGGTGGGCAGATATACGCTTGACAAGCTCGTCTACCAGAACGAGTCCTTCGCCATCCAGCAAATCGACGTCCGCACCGATGGCGTTTTGACCACCGACATCATCCGACGCTGGGCCGGCGTCCGCACGGGCCAGAACCTGATGGCCCTGGACCTCACCCGCGTCAAGAAGGCGCTCGAACAGCAGCCCCCGGTGCAGTTTGCCGCCATCGAACGCGTGCTCCCGCGCACCCTTAAATTGACAGTCACCGAGCGCGACCCGGTCGCCCAGGCCCTCGTCACGCAGACCTTTCCCGGCGGACGCGTCGAGCAGGCTGTTTTTGATTTCGACGCCGACGGCTACCCGATGCGGCCGCTGGACCCGCGCTGGCGGACCGCCCCGCCCCCCGCCAACGAAACGCTCCCCATCCTCGAAGGCGTTCCCGGCGGCGACGTGGAGCCCGGGCGCCAGATCGAGTCCGCGCAGGTTCGCGCCGCGTTGCGGTTGATCGACGAGTTTTATCGCTCGCCGATGGCGGGCGTCGCCGACTTGCAGCGCATCAACGTCGCCGTGCCGGAGATTTTGACGGTGACGACGGGGCAGGGGACGCGCGTCACGTTTTCGTTGACGCATCTTGACACGCAACTGCGCCGCTGGCGCCTCATCCAGGACCAGTATCAGCGCTGGGGCCGCATGGTCGCGTCGATCGATTTGTCCATATCCAACAACATCCCGGTGCGCTGGGTTGCCGCCATTGGAGCGCCCCCCGGCGTCCCGAAAGCCCCTCCGAGCCATCGAACCAAAAGAAAAAATGTTTGACACGTCTCCTATCATCGTCGGCCTTGAGATCGGCACTTCCAAAATCTGCGCCGTCGTGGGTGAAATCACTTCCAGTTCCCTCAACATCATCGGTGTCGGCCAGTCCCGCTCCCGCGGCGTCCGCAAGGGCGAGATCGCCGACGCCGGCATGGCCGAGGAGGACGTCCGCAACGCAATCGTCGAGGCCGAACAAATGGCCAACGTCGAGATTCGCAGCGTTTATCTCGGCGTCACCGGCAACCACATCCGCGGTTTCAACAACCACGGCGTCCACCCCGTTGTCTCCGCGGACCGCGAGATCACCGATGACGACGTCCAGGACGTCATCAAAAACGCCAAGGCCATCAACCTTCCGCCCGACAACAGCATTATCCACGCGATCCGCCAGCATTTCATGGTCGACGGCCACACTGGCGTCCTCAACCCCGTCGGCATGTTCGGCGCCCGCGTCGAAGTCGATGTCCATGTCGTCCACGGCCACGTCAACCGCCTCAAGAATTCCATCGCCGTCGTCAAGAGCCTGCAAGTGGAGGTGGACGACGTCGTCTTCAACGGGCTGGCTTCCGCGCTCGCCCTATTGTCAAATGAACAGAAAGAGCTTGGCTCCCTCGTCATCGACCTCGGCAGCGGCGCCACCGAATACGTCGTTTATTCCGACGGCGTCATCAAGCACACCGGCGTCCTTGCCGTCGGCGGCGACCATATTTCCAACGACCTTGCTTACGGCCTGAAGGTGCCCCTGGGCCGCGCCGAGCAGTTGAAGATCGAGCACGGCGCCGCCATCCAGGATCCCTCCATGAAGGGCCAGGTCGCCGCATGCGCCAGCGAAGTCGGCCTGCCTCCAAAGACGATCAACCTCGAGCATCTCCGCCGCATCATGGCCCTGCGCCTTGAGGAAACCTTTGCCCTCATCGAGCGCGAATTGTCGCCGCTCGGTTTGCTGGACAGGCTGCGCGCGGGCGTTTTCCTCTGTGGCGGCGGCGCCCGCATCCCCGAAATTCAGAAGCTCGCCGAGAATTGCTTCCAATTGCCCGCCTATCTCGGCAAGACCAATTCGATCAGCGGCTTGAAATCCGCTTTGGACCAGCCCGAATTCGCGACCGCGATCGGCCTGGTGAAGTTCGGTTCCCTGCAACAAAAACGCAAACCGAGCGCCGGCCTGGCCCAGGGATTCAGGGCCTTCACCGAATTATTCCGCATGACCGCATGAGCGAGCCAAACCAATCCACCGAGAATTTAACGCCGTCGCCGTCATCGTCGCCGCCGTCGATCGCCATCGCCGCTCCGGCTGCCCCGCAGGCCCCGTCGCCGCAACCGGCTCCAACTCCCAGGCGCGTCACCATTAAAGTCTGCGGCGTCGGCGGCGCCGGATGCAACGCCGTCGACTTTATCGCGCATTCCGAGCTGCCGGATGTCCAGCTCTTCGCGCTGAACACGGACGCCCAGGCCCTGGAACGCTGCGCCGCGCCCCGGCGATTTGTCCTCGGTGCCGCACGCACGCGCGGGCTTGGCGCGGGGGGCGATCCGGAGGTCGGACGCGCCGCCGCCGAGGAGGACATCGAAGAACTCCGCGCCCTATGTGCCGGCGCTGATATCATTTTCATTTTGGCGGGATTGGGCGGCGGCACCGGCACCGGCGCCGCTCCCGTGCTGGCGCGTGTGGCGCGGGACGCCGGCGCGCTGGTCCTCGGCGTCGCGACGCTGCCCTTTGAATTTGAAGGCAGCCGCCGCCAGCGCCAGGCCGAACTCGGCCTGCAGCAATTCAAGGCGGCGACCGACGCGGTGATTTGCCTTCCGAACCAGAAGCTCTTCCAACTGCTCGACGACAAAACCAGCGTCGTCGAAGGTTTCAAAATCAGCAACGCCCTTTTGGCCGACGGCTTGCGCGGCGTGTGGCGATTGTTGACTCAGACCGGCCTCATCAACGTCGATTTCGCCGACCTTTGCGCCGTCACCCGAGGGCGCCATGCGATCAGCTCCTTCGCCGCCGCCGAAGCCTGCGGCGACAATCGCGCCGAACAAGCCGTCGAAAAACTCTTTGCGCATCCCCTTTTGGAAGGCGGCCAGCTTCTCGGCGCCGCCGACGCCGCCCTCGTGAGCATCGTCGGCGGACCCGACCTCACGATGGCCGAAGTCAGCAAAATCATGCAACCCATCAACCGCCAGGCTGAGAACGCCCATGTGATTTTTGGCGCCGCCATCGACGAACGCTTTTCCGGCCGCCTTTCCGTCACCCTGATCGCCTCGCGCCGGAGCCAGGACGATGAAAAGCGCTTGACAATTCTCCCCTCGCCGGAGGCCCCGGGCCTGAACGGCAACGGCAACGGCAACGGCCTCCAGTTGCTCGATCCCGATGAGCGCTCCCGTTCCTCCTCCCGATACGCCCCGCCCGCGCCCGAACTGCCCGAGGAGAAGAAGCAGGAGCTCTTTCAACGCCAAACCGGGCGCAACCGAAAACGCTCCTCGCGCCTTCAAAAGGAGCTGCCGCTGGAGATTGTTTTCAAAGGTCGCTTCGAAAAAAGCGAGCCCACCATCCGCCACGGCGAAGATCTCGACGTCCCCACCTACATCCGCAAAGGCGTGCCGCTGAATTAGCGCTTGTTTGACACAGCGCCGGAATCATTTCCGCTTGGTAGGGCGAGGCTGCCAATGAACCTCCCTTCTCAACGCCACGGCTCCGCGGGAGCGTCGCCCTACCCAAACCATTGCTCGCCAACCGGTTATCCAAGGTAGGGCGAAGCTCCTGCCGAGCCGTCGGGTTCATTGACTCTTCTTACCAAATATTAGGTGGAAGCCTCGCGCCGTTCAAAGGGATTCGCAGTTCGGGCGGTTGACACAACAGGCCACGGCGTGGGAGAATCCCATTATGGCACAGCAGGTCACCATCGCCAAACATGACAAACGCAAACGCCTCGTTTTGCCTGACGATTTTGTCGCCGAGGCGCCCTATGGCGAATACATTATCCGAGAGGGCAAAGGTCGCCTGACCATCGTTGCGATTCCGCCTCCAAAAACCAGGCGCGCCTACGTCGCGACGCCTGCGCTCGAAAAGAAACTTCGGGAGGCGGTTGGATCCAAGGAACTGGATTGCCCGCCCGATTTCTTCACGGAACCTCTTGACGATTGAGAGTCACTCTCACCGAATTGGCCCAGGAGGACTGGCGCACCATTCGCCGGTATCTGAGGCGACAATCTGGCCGGCGCGTTGAAATGGACGTCGCCCGCCGAATCAGGCAAGCGCGCATCATCATTGGAGAAAACCCAGGCCGCGGCCATCGCATCGAGTCCACTCTCTTTCCAGATTTGCGGGGAATCGTCGTCAAGAAGTCGCTCATCTGCTATCGAATACTGCCGACCCACATCCAAATCGTTCGCATTCTGGACGTGCGTCAGGACACTTGGACGATTCTTATGCAGCCCCGCCCATGACGCCGCATCCGGGAAAAATCTTGACGCTGGATTGCGGTTTCCTGTAGCATAAAACCAACAAACAAGGTGATTTTGCCATAGCAACGACCGCCACAACCAATTCTCCTCCATGAACATCCGGCGCCTCGCGGCATCTCTAGCGTTCGGCGGAATCGTGTCCGCGGCGTCGCTCACTGCCGCGCCCGCAAATGACCAGTGCGCCGGCGCCATCGTCATTTCGACCGCCATCCACACCAATGCCCAGTCCACCGCGACAGCCACATCCACCGGCGATCCGGCTCCAACCTGCCAGCAGGATTCCGGCAACGGCGTCTGGTACCAATACACGCCGCCGTCCGCTGGCGTTTTGGACGTGGACACCTTGGGCAGCGATTTCGATACCGTCTTGACCGCATTCACCGGCAGTTGTGGCGGCCTCATTGAAGTCGACTGCAACGATGACGACCTGACCAGCGGCACGGGCGCGACCACCTCGCGCCTGTCCATGTCCGTCAACGGCGGCGTCACTTATAAATTCCTCGCGAGCGGGACTTACAATGAAACGGGCAACCTCCAGTTCAACCTGGCCTTTACGCCAGGCGGGCCGCCCCTGATCACCCGGCAGCCTGTCAACCAAAACGTAGCCGTGGCCAGCAACGCCACCTTTTCCGTCGCCGCTGTCAGCCGCACCCCCATGACGTTCGCATGGAAGCGCGGCGATTCGTCCATCCCCGGCGCCAACGGCACGAGTTACACCGTGACCAACGCGCAATTGTCCGATTCCGGCAGCCAGTTCAGTTGCGTCGTCGCCAATAACTTCGGCCCGACCCCGAGCGCAAAGGCGATTCTCTTCGTGGAGCAACCCGTGTTGCTCTACGCCTTTGATTTCGAAACCGGCCTCCAGGGATTCACCATCGACAACACCTATAACGAAGGCAAAGGCCTCTGGCATTGGAGCGGCGGGCGCGCGAACGACCCCGGCCACAGCCCCTCTCACAGCCTTTACTACGGCACAAACGAAACCGCGACAGGCGGCGGCAATTACAACACGGGCGGCGCCAACGCCGGCGTCGTCGTCTCACCGCCTCTGAAGCTTTCGGGAGCGGCGCTATTGACCTTCAGCTATTTTATGGATGTCGAGCCGCTGGGCACAGGCTCCTTTCAAAGCGATCTGACTTATGTGGAAGCGTCGACCAACGCCGGCGCCTCTTACACGGCGATCGACCAAAAAGGCCTGACACTTGTCAATTACACCGGCGGCTTCTGGGCGACCAATTCAGCCGACCTGAGCCCGTTCCCCGGAAACAACGTGCTGCTGAGATTTAGGTTTGACACCGTGGATTCGTTCGCAAACGACTCCGAAGGCTGGTATCTCGATGACATCCGGATCGTCGGCCTTCCCGCGCCGCCGCCTATATTTGACAGCGTTTGGCAGACCAACAATCTCATCGAATTCTCCTGGAACGTCGCAACAAACGTCGGCTGCCAGCTCCAATTCAAAACCAACCTCAGCCAGCCCAAATGGATCAACATTGGACTGCCCCTGACCAACGCCGCCATGCCCGTCAGCGAAACCATCGGCCCCGACCCGCAGCGGTTCTATCGCCTGGAACTGGTGCAGTGATCGTCAAGCCTAGCTCTTCTTGACGTCCTTCGTCTGCTTTTGCGAAATCTCTTCGGCGTTCCACCCGCCGCCCAGCGCCTTGATAAGCTGAACCGAAGCGATGAGCCGCTGGCCGGTCAATTCAGCGGCGGCGCGCTCCGATTGCAGCGCGTCGCGGCTCGCGTCGACGACTTCCAAATAGCTCACGATGCCTGACGTGTAGCGATCAGTCGCCAGATCAGCCGCGCGGCGCGAGTTGAACACCGCGCGCTGCTGCGCCTCGGCTTGCGTCGCAAAAAATCGAATCGCCGAAAGGCTGTTCTCAACGTCGCCGAACGCCACCAGCGCCTGCTGTCGATACACCGCCGCCGCCTCGGCGAACGCCGCCTGCGAACGATGATAATTGGCGCGCAAGCGGCCCCCCGCAAAAATCGGAATCGAAAGAGTCGGGCCAACCGACCACACCCGGCTGTCCCACTCAAAAAGGGAGCTGGCGTCCGCGCTCAAGAATCCGCCCGACCCGGTCAGCGAAAGCACGGGAAAAAACGACGCCTTGGCGACGCCGATGCGCGCGTTGGCGGACGCAAGCGCGCGTTCGGCGGCCGCGACGTCAGGCCGGCGCTCCAGCAGTTCGGCAGGCAGCCCCGCCGGAACATCCGGCGGCGCCGGATTCCAATTCGTTGAGTTGACAGGCGGCAGTCGGAATACGCTCGGGTTGGTCCCGACGAGAATGGCGATCGCGTTTTCAAACTGCGCCCGGCGCTGCGAAAGCGAAGCCGCTTCCGCCTCGGTCGTCGCCAATTCGGCTTCGGCGCGGGCGGTGTCCAGCTCGCTGCCGATGCCGCCTTCGAAGCGGCTGCGCACCAGGTGGACCTGCTCGTGGCGCAGATCAATCGTGCGCGCGACAATCGAAATCTCGCTGTCAAGCGCCCGCAACGCAAAGTAATTCTGGGCCACGTCCGTCTGCAGCGTCAGCAGCACGTTGTAGAACGCCGCCAGCGACGATTGCGCGTCGGCGCGCGCGCCTTCGAATTGGCGCCGGACCCGGCCCCACAAATCCACTTCGTAGCTCAAGTCCAGCGGAGTCGACCATGTGTTCGCGGTGAGCGCGCCAAAGCTCGGCTCCTGGTTTGGCGAAAAACGCTGCTGATTGAAACTCGGAAAGGCGTAAAGGCTCGGCAGCAAATCCGCCCGCGCGACGCGCGCGGCGGCGCGCGCCTGATCGACGCGCGCGACTGCCCCCTTCAGCTCCTGGTTGGCGCCTTGCGCCTGCGCCTCCAACTCGTTCAGGCCGGCGTCGCCGAACACCGTCCACCACGCCCCTTTTGGAATCCCGTCCAGCGGCGCGCCGAGTTTCCATTGGCCCAGTTCAGCCGATTTATAAGCCCCCGGGACGGCGTTCGTCGGCCCCTTGTAATCCGGCCCGACTTTGAGCCAACCCGCCGAAGCGCAAGGCGCTGTCAATAGCAGGGCGAACCCCGCAACCGTCGCTGCGGTTGCGGTGACGGCGCGATGCGCGTGAACGCGAGGCGCGTGCCGCTTGTAGCCGAAGTTCATCAGCGTCACGTAGAAGACCGGCGTCAGGAACAATCCAAACAGCGTCACGCCGATCATTCCCGAAAACACGGCGATGCCCATGGCCTGCCGCATTTCGGATCCGGCCCCGTGGGCGACCACCAGCGGAAATACGCCCGCGATGAACGCGATGGACGTCATCAGAATCGGACGCAGGCGCAACCGGCAGGCCTCAATCGCCGCCTGCGCCGGCGTCATCCCCTCGTCCTGGTGATGCTTGGCGAATTCCACGATGAGAATGGCGTTCTTGCAGGCCAACCCCACCAGCACAATCAGCCCAATCTGCGTGAAAATGTTATTGTCGCTGCCCTTGAGCCAAACGCCCGCGATGGCAAAGAGCAGGCACATCGGCACAATCAAAATAATCGCCAGCGGCAGCCGGAAGCTCTCATACAGCGCGGCCAGGACCAGAAACACCAGCAGCACGCAGAGCGGATACACAAAGATCGCCGTGTCGCCCGCGAGAATGCGCTGGTAGGTCAGCTCAGTCCATTCGTAGCTCATGCCCTTGGGCAATGTCGTGCGGACGATTTTCTCGATCGCCGCCTCGGCCTGCCCTGAGCTGTGCCCGGCGGAAGGCGCGCCGTTGATTTCCGCGGCCGGGTAGCCGTTGTAACGCATCGCTCGATCCGGCCCGTGGCTTTCCGTCACCTTCACCACCGCGCCCAGCGGCACCATCTGCCCTTTGTCGTTGCGCGTTTTCAGCCGCGTGATGTCCGCCGGATGATCGCGGAATTTCGCGTCCGCCTGCGCGATGACTTCATAAGTGCGCCCAAAACGGTTGAAATCATTCACGTAAAGCGAGCCGAGATAAATCTGCATCGTCTCAAAAAGATTTTGCAGCGGCACGCCCTGCTGCTTGGCCTTGACGCGGTCGATGTCAGCGTCCAGTTGCGGCACGTTCACCGTGAACGTCGAGAACACGCTCGCAAGATTCGGGTCCTGGTAACTCTGCCCGACGATGGTCTGCACATTCTGATACACCGTGTCGTAGCCGACATCCCCGCGGTCTTCGACGTAGAGCTTGAAGCCGCCAATGGTTCCCAGGCCCATCACCGGCGGCGGCATCACCGTCAACACGTAGGCGTCCTGGATGGATGCGAATTTCTCGTTGAGCGTCGCCGCAATCGCCTCGCCGCTGAGATTCTTCGCTTGCCGATCCTCAAACGGATCAAGGCAGAAAAACACAATCCCCGCGTTCGGCGCCGCGCTGAATCCGCTGATGCTCAGGCCCGGAAACGCCACCGCGCTTTGCACGCCCGGAACTTTCAGCCCTATGTCCGACATCCGCCGGATCACGCCTTCCGACCTGTCGAGCGACGACGCATCCGGCAACTGCGCAAACGCGATCAGGTACTGCTTGTCCTGCGTCGGCAGAAAGCCGGTGGGAACCTTGTTGAAGCTCCAGCCTGTCAATAGAACCAGCGCCCCGTACACAACCAGCGCCACCGCGCCCCGCCGCAGCACGGAGCCAACCCCCGAGGTGTACTTCAGACCCGCCCATCCGAACACCCGGTTGAACGGGCGGAAAAACCAGCCCAGCGCCACCTCCATCCCCCGCGCAAACCAGTCCTTGCGCGCGCCGTGGGCCTTCAGCAACACCGCGCACAGCGCCGGAGACAGCGTCAGCGAGTTAAACGCCGAAATGACCGTCGAAATCGCGATCGTGATCGCGAACTGTTTGTAAAATTGCCCAGTCAGCCCGCTGATGAACGCCGTCGGCACGAACACCGCGCACAGCACCAGCGCCGTCGCGATAATCGGGCTGGTCACCTCCGTCATCGCGCGCTTGGCCGCGTCCATCGGCGACAATCCCAGCGCGATGTTGCGCTCCACGTTTTCGACCACCACGATCGCGTCGTCGACAACAATCCCAATCGCCAGCACAAGCCCGAACAACGACAAATTGTTGATCGAAAATCCAAGCCCAAGCATCACCGCGAACGTCCCAACCAGCGAAACCGGCACCGCCGCCAGCGGAATGATCGAGGCGCGCCACGTTTGCAGAAACAGAATCACCACAACGACCACCAGCAGGACCGCCTCTATCAGCGTGTGAATCACCGCCTCAATCGAATGCCGCACAAACACCGTCGGATCGTAAACCACCGAGTAGTCGATGCCGTCCGGGAAGTTCTTCTTCAGGTCCTCCATCTTCGCCCGAACGTCCGTGGATAGCTGCAGCGCGTTCGCTCCGGGCAATTGAAAAATCGGAATGGCGACCGCCGTTTTGTTGTCAAGCAGCGAGCGCAACGCGTAGCTGTCCGCGCTCAGCTCCACCCGCGCCACGTCTTTCAGCGCCGTCTTTTCCCCGTTCGCGCCGACCTTCACGATGATCTCGCCAAATTCCTCCGGCGAAACCAGCCGGCCCTTGGCGTTGATTTGCAGCTCGAAATCCACCGGGCTTGAAAGCGGCTGCTGCCCAATCGAGCCCGCCGCCACCTGCACGTTCTGCTCGCGGATGGCCGCCACTACGTCGCTCGCCGTCAGGTTCCGCGCGGCGATCTTGTCCGGCTGCAGCCAGATGCGCATCGCATAATCCCCCGAGCCGAACACCTGCACGCTGCCCGCGCCAGGAATCCGCGCCAGCGCGTCCTTCACTTGAAGCGTCGCGTAATTGCGCAGGTATACCTCGTTGTAACGCCCCGTCGGCGAAAATAAATGCACCACCATCGTCAGGTCCGGCGATTGCTTGGTCGTCGTCACGCCCAGGGCCCGCACTTCCTCCGGCAGCTTCGGCAGGGCCTGCGATACCCGGTTCTGCACCTGCACCTGCGCCTTGTCGACATCCGTCCCCAGCGCGAATGTCACCGTCAGCGTCATCACCCCGTCCGGCGTCGCCTGCGAAAACATGTAAAGCGAATTCTCCACGCCGTTCACCGATTGCTCGAGCGGCGAGGCGACCGTTTCCGCGATGGTCTTTGGATTGGCGCCGGGATACACCGCCCGGACCACCACCGTCGGCGGAACGACCTCCGGATATTCGGCGACCGGCAGCTTCCACAGCGCCAGCAAGCCGACCAGGAAGATCAGCGTCGACAGCACCGCGGCAAATATCGGCCTGCGTATGAAAAAATGCGAAAAATTCATGGCGCCTTGATTCTATTAATGACTATCGCGAAGCGACGCTCCCCGGCGCCGCGTTGGTTGCGGCCACTTCGGCTTGCGCCTGCACCGCCATGCCCGGACGCACCCGCGACAGTCCGTTGACCACGATCTTGTCCCCAGCGTGCAGGCCGGAGCGGATGATGCGTTTGCCCTCGTAATCCGGCCCCAGTTCCACCCGCTGATAGGCGACCGTGTTCGACGGCGTCAACGTCAACACATATTTCTGCGCCTGGTCCGTGCCAATCGCCCGGTCCGACACCAGAAACGCCGGGTGCTTGCCGCTGACCGGCAGCCGGATCCGCGCAAAAAGCCCCGGCACTATCCGCCCGTCCACGTTCGGAAACACCGCCCGCAAAAGGATGCTGCCCGTGCCCGCGTCAAGATGATTGTCGAACGACTCGACATACCCGTCATGCGGATACGTCCCCTCGTCCTCCAATTGCAACTGCACCGGCGTGCGGCCCTCCGCGTTGGTGTCGATCTTCCCGGCCGCCATCAGCGTGTTGAATCTCAACAGCGTGTCTTCGTCGATGTCCGCGTAGACATACATCGGGTCCACCGAAACAATCGTCGTCAGCAACGTGCCCGCGCCCGATCCGCCCGTGATATAATTGCCTTCCGTCAGCAGCGCCCGGCTGACGCGACCGTCAATCGGCGCGCGCACCGAGCAAAAATCAAGATCCAGCTTCGCGTAATCCCGCGCCGCCTCCGCCGACGCCAGCGCCGACTTCGCTTCCTGGTAGCGCGCCACTCGCGCGTCGGCCTCTTCGGTCGAAATGGCGCGGTTGGTCAGCAGGCTGGGCGTGCGGTCGGCCTCGCGTTTGGCGTTCTCCAGCAACACGCGCGCCCGCTCCGCGTCAGCCTGCAACCGGTCGAAATCCGCCTGCAGCCACCGCGGGTCAACAACAAACAGCACGTCCCCTTTCTTCACGAGCTGCCCGGATTGAAACCGCACTTCGCTGATGAATCCCGACACTCGCGGACGCACTTCCACCGAATTGATGGCCTCAGCCCGCCCCGTGAATTCATCCCACTCGATAATGTTCTCTTGCTCGACAGCCGCCACCGTCACCGACGGCTTTGCCTGCGGCGGCGGCGCGGCCTCGTGGCCGCAGCCGGTGATCAATGCCAGCGCGGCGACAGCCGGAACCAGCGGCTTCGCCGCAGATTGAATAAACTTAAGTATCATAGGAACTAATTGATTTTGCGCACAATTCATAACTCTAGGCTCGTTTGCGGATTGGGACAAATTTATGCCGTTAAACCAAAGCAGGACTCACAATCGGAGGCTTACGCCGCCGCGCGGATCGCGCGCTGGCGCTCCGACCAGGCCGCCAGCGACCGCGCTTTTTCCTCGGCCAAATCCGGGAAAAACAGGTGCGGCGCCGGCGTCTGCCATGCCAGCGCTTCCGCCTCGTTCAACGCGAGGCGCAACGCCTGTCCGTGATCGGCTATCAAATGCCGAAATTGCGCGCACACGGCCTTTCGAGCCTTCTGGATGCGGCTCAGGATTCCCTGGCACGACGTGATGGAGATTGGGGAAACAAGACTATCAGGCTGATCCAATGTGTTCATATACTCGCGTTCCTTCAATAGTTGTCTGGTTAGTCAAGTTCGGGGGTAAAAAAATCGTCACACTGCCGCCGCTGCCGCCTGGCTCACGCCCAGCATTTCGTGCGTTCCATGAATCGCATCGCGCAATACTTCAAGGTTGTTTTGTATCCGCGCTTCCATCGCCTGGCCCTGGTAATACATAAATAGTGTCCGCGCCTTTGCCCCCGCATCGGGAGCGTCAATCAATCCTGCCGCATGCGCGTCCCGAATGGCCGACTCGAGATACTTGCGTTTAACATTCAAAATATCCTGCACCTTCTTCTGCAATCGATCCTCTTGCGTGCTGATCTCCGACCCCAGTGTAAACAGGGGACAACCAAGCACATGGCCGCACTTTTCCTTCATCGCCGCCTGAATTCGGTAACCGTAGTCGCAATAACGCCGCAACCGCTCCAACGGCGGGGTTGTGGCCGAGAAAATCGCATCCAGTTCAGGGCGATGCTTTTCCCATTCCTGGTCGAGCGCCGCAGCGGCTAGATCGGCCTTGGAATCAAAAAAGTAATAGAAACTGCCCTTCTTGACGCCCGCCCGATCACAAATGTGGTCGATCGTCGTGCTCCCGTAGGATTCGGCCCAGATCAAGTCCAGAACCGCATCCATCAATCGCACTTTCGCATCACTCACTCGTCCCATAACAACGTCACTTTACCAAAGTTGACTAAATCGTCAACTACTTTCGACATCTTTCTTCCATTATTCGAAACTTTTTGACCTTTTCCACGCTGTGAGACATGCTTGTATCACGATGAAAACTGCCTCCGTTCGTGATTTGCGCAACCATTTCCCGCGCGTCGCCGCCTGGATCCAGCAAGGCGAATCAGTCGAAATCACCAAGTCTGGAAAGCCCTTCGCCGTCCTCGCGCCGCCGCCAGCCGAGAAGCAAACTCCTTTTGAGATGCCTGATTTTCAGGCGCAATTGATAGAAATTTGGGGCCAACGTGTATTCACGAAGGAGGAAGTTGCCGCGATGCGCGCCGCCGAGCGGGAAGGCGAAGAAGGATGACCGCGTTTGCCGATACCTCCTTCTTGTGCGCCTTGTATGTGGCCCAGTCCGATTCGTCGGCCGCCATTGCGCATTCCCGGACGATGACCGAAGCCTTTCGGACCTCGGGCCTTGTGCTATTTGAGTTCAGGCAGAGCGTCCGCTTCCAAAGCTGGCTTTATGCTCAGGATCGGACCAAGGGTTATTCGCGAGCAGTCGGAGAAGCCGCCCTCGTGACGTTGCAGCGCAATATCGATGCAGGCGCTATCCGCGTGCTCGCTATGCCTTGGTCCGACGTTCTAAGTCGCGGAGAAGAACTGTCCTCAAAGCACACTGCCAGCCAGGGCTGCCGCGGCTTTGACGTCTTGCACGTCGCCTCTGCCCTGTGCATCGCCGCCGACGAATTCCTTAGCTTCGACGCCAATCAGCGCCGCCTCGCCGCAGCCGAAGGCCTCGCCGTCAAACCGTAGCCGTAAGCATGCGGTTGAGATGGCGCGACTGATTCAATCGCATGGTTAGCCGTCCTCTCGCTCAATACCGGGGCGCATTGCCCGCCTTCCATTTGATGTTGCAACCCATGCTTGGCTTCTGCTCCGGCGCCGCGGGCTTGCGCGCCAGCGTCGCGTCCATCGCCGCCCGCAGGTCGCGCCCCGTCACCGGCTTGCCGTTGCCGGGCCGGCTTTCATCGAATTGCCCGCGGTAAACCAGCTTCCGCCCAGCGTCAAATAGAAAGAAATCCGGCGTGCATGCCGCCCGATAAGCCTGCGCCACCAATTGCGTCTCGTCGTAAAGATACGCAAACGTGTATCCGAATTGCGCCGCTTCCTGCTTCATTTTCTCCGGGCTGTCTTCCGGGTAATTCTCCGCGTCGTTGGCGTTGATCGCCACCACCGCCGCGCCGCGAGCCTGATAGTCGCGAGCAAAGGCCGCCAGCCCCTCGCGTATATGCTTCACGTATGGGCAGTGGTTGCAGATGAACGCGACGAGCAGGGCGGGGGCGCCCTTGAAATCGCCGAGCGAAACCTGTTTGCCGTTCGTGTCCGGCAGCTTGAAGTCGGGCGCCGCCGTGCCCAGCGGCAACATCGTCGAAGGTGTCAATGCCATAGTAGATTCACCATACCCGACCTCGCCGCCGCTCGCAAGATTCACGGCCCCAATCCAAGATCGCGCAGCATCTTCTCCCGGCGGCTGATCAGTTTTTCAGTGTAAAGCTTCACCGTCGTCGCGTCGTAGCCCGAAGCCGTCAGCGCCTGGACAATCTGGTGGGTCGTCAATTGCGCGATCTGCCGCGCCATCCACCGCGCATCGTCGATTGTCATCGCGGCGAACGCCGGCGTCGGCGCCACAGGCGTGTAGCCGACGATGCGCAAAGGCCGCGCCAATTTGCCCTTGCCCTGGTCCAGCGGCGGCGCTGTGAACGTCCATGGGAACTTGGCGACGTCCTCTCCATGCCACGACAAAAACCCGGACGTCCGCCCCAACCCGCCGCCCAGGTCGGAAAAGTAATGCTCCAGGCGCGGATTCTTCTTCGGCCCGGCCAGCCGCAATTTAGTGTTGTCAAAACGCGTGTCGTAAAACCCGATCCACGCCGCCAGCAATCCCGCCCCTCGCAATTCCCGCCGGTCCGCGTGGTCCAGTTGCCCATAATCCCACGGGCCAATGCTTTTGACGTCCGGGTCCCTCACCTGGACATTCGCCGGCACGGTGGTCAGCCAGGCGATTTGCGCTTCGGCCTCCGGCGCGAAGTTGGTCCCGTTCATCAGGCGCCCCTTCAATTCCCGGCCGCTCCACGTCCCCCCGTCCCGCAGCGTCGCCGTGGCGATGTAATCAAATGGGTCCTTCGTCGGCTGCAAATTCATCGTGTAAACAGGAATGAACCACAGCGCCGTGAACGTCGTCTTGACAGCCTTGCGCGAATTGAATTCGGTGAAGATCCGCCGGTCGTACGCCACCTTTACCCCCGGCGAATAATCGGTCGCGTCCGCATGAAATCCCAACGCCCAAAATAGCCGCGCCGCAAACGGCTCGGACGATACCTCGCCAAATTTCAGCTTGACTCGATCTCCCTCGCAATCCACCTCAAATCCGGGATTCATCCCGGCCGTCTCTTTCGGCCCCCAGTACCGGCACACTTTGTCTTCGATCCGCGGACGCTCCTCCCGGTCAAACCCGACGTCAAGATTCTCCGCCGCGATGTTCGCCGGCCGCCGCCAAAACGTCGAATCAACCGGATCCCGCTTGCTGAGGTCGCCTTCACCGCCCGCTTTCAAGTCCGCGGCCGGTTTCTCGCCCACGCCGATGGGCCGATGCAACTGCTGCAGGAACACGGGGATCATGAAAGCGTCGAAATGCGGCGGAATCGTCGGGCGATAGTTATTATTGACCGCGCACGCCGCCTCCAGCATGTCCTCCAGCCAGCCGTCGCGACGCGGGTCACTTGGATTGCCGAGCGCCTTTGCCGCCAAACGCTGAATTTCCTCCAGCCCGCGCCGGTCATGCTTGGACTCGTCGTTCGCCGACTTCAGCGCGTGCGTGATTTCCTCTCCTAGCCGTCTCAAATCCGCGTCCATCGCCGGATTGAACCGGACGCATTTAGCATCCATCCGAAGCTCGTAATCCTTGTTCAACGCAATGGGTCCGGCGCACGCGCCCAGCGCCATCCACATCCCTGTCAAGCAAGCCGCCAGCCATTCCCTCATGCGCCTCATTCTCGCACGCCGCCGCCTTCGCGCAACCCCCCCTTCCGATCCAAGCGCCGATTGCGCCAATCGTTTGTGCGCCGAAATTTTGGAGTGCGAGAGCTTGCTCTCGCTTTTGCATTGAAGCCCGTTGCGCTTGGCATACGATGTGCCCCGCCGCTCAACGAGCCGGCTCCGCCTGTGACATACTCTGAGATTCTCGAAGCGTTGCGCGATCTTACGGCGCGCGAGCAGATTGATCTTCTGCCGCTCGCCGCCGATCCAAAGCCAATCTCTCCGTACGCTCCGATCTGCAAATACATTCACGACCTCAAACACTCCAAACCCGAATCCGCCGCCGAAGACCTGTTCTCCGCCCTCTGCAAGGACGTCCTCGGCTTCCTGCCCACCCGCCAGGTCGGCAGCGGCGAAGGCTGGGTCGATTTCATGCTCCCGGAGCGCCTCGGAACTCCTCTGCCTCTCGAACTCAAACCCCTCTTCCACCTCGACGGCCCGGACTCTCTCTGGCGCAAGGATACCAACCCAAAAAACCACGTCGCCCAGGTCAAAAAATACCTTCGCGACAACGAATACCTCATCCTCACAGACCTTCGCACCGCCTGGCTTTTCAACGCTCGCGACTTTTTCTTTGACAACAAGCCGTTCGCCGAAATGCCCTTCGTCTCCTTCTTCGCCCACTGCCGCGAGTCCCAGAGCATCCTGGACACTCTCCGCCGCGCCGAAGACACCACCGAGCGCCCCGAGCTGGAGCATCAGTTCTTCGAAGATCTCAAAATCTGGTTCGACGAATTCGACAAGCTCAAGTGGGCGCCTCCCGAACTCGCCGCCGAATCCATCATCCTCCTCATCAACAAACTCATCTTCGCGCGCACCATCGAGGATTTCGGCCTCGTTCCCTACCGCTTCACCCAGGACGAATTTGTCCGCCAGACCAGCCGCTGGGAAGCCAAAGGCCCCCACCGCATCATCCCCAAATTCCTCGACGAGTTTGAGGCCTTCTTCGACGAATATTACGACACCGAAATCTTCTCCACTCGCATCTGGGACCGCCTCGACAAAAGCCCGGCCAACCTCGAGCGCTTCTGCCAGAAACTCAATTTCGTCCTCGGCATCAACGCCTGGGACAACGCCTTCGGCCGCGGCATCGTCCACTACAACTACCGCCGCATCGACGAGGACATTTTCGGCAAAAGCTACGAAATGTTCCTCGCCGCCAACCGCAAGGACGAAGGCATTTACTACACCCCGGCCTCCATCACCGCCCCCATGGCCGAGTCCCTCGTCCACTCCCTCGCTTCCCCCATCGTCGACCAAATCTGCGACGCCGTTTCCAGCCAGAAAACCGATTTCAACCGCGCCGAAATTCTATTGACTCAGCTCGCCGAAATTCGCGTCGCTGACACCGCCTGCGGCTCCGGCGGCTTTCTCATCAAAATCCTCCGCGCCTTCTGGCGCCAATACCAGCGCGTCGACGCCGCTTCCGCCTGGGTCCAGGGCATCCTCAAGCCCGGCAATGGCGAGCTTTACCTCGCCGAGATGCCCCCGAACGTCGAAGCCGCGCTCGCCTTCCGCCGCCGCTGGAATTTCGACAACCGCCGCGTCCTCATCGCCCAGATCCTTCTCCGCCACGTCTTCGGCGTCGACAAAGATCCCGGCGCCATCGAAGTCGCCAAGACCAACATTTGGAAGGAAGCCGTCAAGCTCTCCCCGGCGGACTACAATTACCGCCTCCTCAGCACGGACGTCGTGCGCATCCTTCCCAACCTCGAGCTCAATTTCCACTGCGCCGATTCCCTCGTCGACGTCGACGCCTCGAAACAAGCCGCGTGGCTCGCCGAATACCATCAGTCCGAGCTTAAGAAACTTTCGGACCTTCGCGCCCGTTATATTGACAACCCCATGCGGCACGAACCTCTCGACGAAGCCCTCGTTCTCCGCAAAAAAGTCCACGCCGGTCTCGTCGAGCATTTCCAGCCCGAAAACCTCCCATGCGCCCCAGCCGCCTTTCCCCTCCATTTCTGGCCCTGCTGGTTCACCGCCAACGGCATCCCCATCAAAAGCCCCGGCTTCGACGGCATCATCGGCAACCCGCCCTGGGAAGGATTTAAGCCCGTTCGCAAGGAATTCGCAGCCGATTACTACCGCGGCAAACCGCAGTTCAGCAAAATGGGCATGGACGGCCCCGCCTTCGAGAAATGGTTCCAGGACGAGCTGAAAACCAACCAGGAATTTGCCGCGCGCTGGCGCGATCACATCGAGTACTACGAACGAAACAAGGAGTTTTTCGGAAGCTGTTACCACCACCAGGGCACGGGCGATTGGAATCTCTTCAAACTCTTCATCGAGCGCGACCTCACGCTCGTCCGCGACGCCGGCCAGTTCTCGCTCCTTGTCCCCAGCGGCTTTCAAACCGACGAAGGATGCGCTGACATTCGCCAGTGGTTCCTCAACGAACACCGTCTCGACGAACTGACCTCCTTTGAGAACCGCGGCTACGCGGTTATTGAAAATGGGCGCGAAAAAACCAAGCAGATTTTCCCCGACGTCGACAGCCGCTTCAAATTCGGCTTCTTCAAGCTCGTCAAAGGCGCTCCAAGCCCTCCAGGCCACGCCATTGACACCCGATTCTATCTACACGATCCAAAGGACATCGCATCGGCGCCGATTCGCTATGCCGCGGAAATGATCCAACGCTTTTCTCCGCACAACGAGTCCTTCATGGAATTTCGCTCTGAGGCGGATTACCTGCTTGCCTCCAAAATCCGCGGCGAGCATCCGCTGCTCAAAGACTCCGGTTATGTCTTCCGCCGCGAATTGCACATGACCGGCGACAGCCATTTCTTTTTTAAACTTGGCGACCGCGAACCCAGCGCCGATCAGCTTCGCCTTTTCGAAGGCAAAATGATCCACCAATACGACGCCAACTACAGCCCGCCTATCTGTGTCGTCAATGAACCCGCAGTCCATGGCGACCTGTTCCGAAAAGAAATTTTCCGCCTCGCTCAGTTCATCCGCGACAGCAAGCTCGAAATGATCGAGGGTAAACCCATTCTCGAAGCCCGCGTGGATATGGTCGAAATGCTGGGTAATATCTTTCGAGATCGTCACTTCAAGCTGCATTACGAATTCGACCGGTTTGCCTACCGCGAGGTCGCTGCTTCCACCAATGAGAGAACCATTATCGCCGCGATTATTCCCAAGCGAACCGTCATGGCTCACACGCTCATGTACCTTGAGCCGGCGTTCTACAAAGTGGATGCGGACACTCACCTGATCCAACAGCAGGTGCCCGAAACTGAAACTCATTCTCTGCTGGCTCTCGCGAACTCTCTCACTCTCAACTTCTATATTCGCAGCAAAGTGTCCGCCCACGTTAGCGCCTTTCAATTTCTCGAACTGCCATTCCCAGCGCTGTCCCAGGCGAAACGAAAGAAACTGGCCGCGCCCGCCTCCAAACTCCTCAAAAACCCGCGCGACGTCCAGGAGCGCGCCGCGCTGGAAGTCTTCATCGCGCGCGATCTCTACGGCCTTTCCCTTGACGATTGGAAACATCTCACCGGCACGTTTACCTTTGGCAGCGGCCCCACCAAGGAAGAACTCGACGAGATCATCCGCCGTTCCATTGCCCTTTGGTAGTTTCGCCGTATGTGATACTGTCCTGCCATGCGCGATTTGACAGACCCGCGATGGATCAAACTGAAAGGAGCCTTGTTCCTCTTCCTCGGCCTCGCGTCCGCCGGCTTGCTCCTTGCCGAATGTCCCACGGCCCGCGTCGCTGTCCTCCTTGCCATCGCCATTTGGTCCTTCTGCCGCGCCTATTACTTCGCCTTTTACGTCATCGAGAAATACGTCGATCCAGCTTTCCGCTTTTCCGGCCTCTGGTCCGCCGCCCGCTACCTGGTCGCCCGCCGCCGTGGCCATTGAACGGCGAAGCAAAGATGCCCTTGCCCTCCATTCCCCTGCCTTTGATTTTTCGCGCCCTTTCGCATGTTTCGCGGGCGCATCCCTCATTCAATCCTTTCGGAGCCCTGTTTCTTTTTGCCAGCCGCGTCGCCTTCGTCATTGAGTCATTCGTCTTTCGACATTCGGATTTAGCCCTTAGTCATTTTCCCGCATTCCCAATCCTGTTAATCTTGTGAATCTTGTCAAAACACATCCGCGCCATCCGCCTCCCCCTCCTCCTCGATTTCCCTTGCGCAATCGACCAACCGAAGGAATGGTGAAGTCCGCTTTCGACGTCATGCAGTCGTATCCAAAACACTATTGCGGCGTGTTCGGCATTTATGGGCACCCGAACGCAGCCGAACTGACCTATTACGGCCTCTACGCGCTCCAGCACCGCGGCCAGGAGAGCGCCGGCATCGTCTCCTGCGACAGCCGCGGCTTTCACGAGCACAAGCGAATGGGCCTCGTTTCGCAGATTTTCAACGGCGAAATCCTCCATGAACTGACCGGCTCGATGGCCATCGGCCACACGCGCTACTCAACCACCGGCTCCTCCCACATCCGCAACGCCCAACCCCTCACCGGCGATAGCAAACGCGGCCACATCGCCATCGCCCACAACGGCAACCTCACCAACGCCGCACAGCTCCGCGATGAATTGGAGGACCGCGGCGCCATTTTCCAGACCACCGTCGACAGCGAAATCATCCTCCACCTCCTCTCGCAGCCCACCGGCAACGGCGAGAACAACCTCGTCAAAACCGTCCGCCGCCTCGAAGGCGCCTATTCGCTCGCCATCATGACCGAGCACGAATTGATCGGCGTGCGCGATCCGTTCGGCTTCCGCCCCCTCTGCCTCGGAAAAGTCGACGACGCCTACGTGCTGGCCAGCGAGACCTGCGCGCTGGACCTGATTTCCGCGCGCCACATCCGCGACATCGAGCCGGGTGAAATCATTGTAATTGACAAGGACGGCCCCCGCAGTTTCCAGGCCTTCCCGGAGCATTCCGAACGCGCCTTTTGCATCTTCGAATACGTCTACTTCGCGCGACCCGACAGCAACATCGCCCATCGCAACGTCTACAAAGTCCGCGTCGAAATGGGCCGGGAACTGGCTCGCGAACATCCGATGGAGGCCGATGTCATCGTCCCCGTGCCAGACAGCGGCAATTGCGCCGCCCTGGGCTACTCACTCCAATCCGGCATCCCCTTTGAAATGGCGTTCGTGCGCAATCACTACGTCGGACGCAGCTTCCTTCAGCCCTCGCAGCTCATCCGAGACTTCGACGTGCGCGTGAAGCTCAATCTCATCACCGAGTTGGTCAAAGGCAAACGCGTCATTGTCATCGACGACTCGATCGTCCGCGGAACCACCTGCAAAACGCGCGTCAACAGCCTGAAAGAAGCCGGCGCGAAAGAAGTTCACGTGCTGGTGAGCTGCCCGCCGCATCGCAACCCCTGCGTTTATGGAATCGATTTTCCCGACCGCAGCAAGCTGATGGCTGTCAACCATACCATCGACGAAATCCGCCGCTATCTCAACGCCGATTCCCTGGGCTATCTCTCCCAGGACGGCATGGTCCGCGCAACCGGCCTCTCCAAAAACGCGTTCTGCATGGCGTGCTTCGACGGCCGCTATCCCTCGCCGTACGACCCTGCGCTTGACAAACATATCATCGAGCGCCGCCGCGACCGCTCCGAGGGCCTGGCCCGCGGCGTCGAGCAGGAGCGCAAGCAGCCCAAGTTGCTCTAACTTGCCGGTTGAAAAAGCAAGGCGTTCCCCTATGCTTGCCGTATGAGCCAACCATGGCAGGGCCGGATAGAATCGGATCCGAGGATACTGCGGGGCAAACCCTGCATTAAGGGAACGCGAATTCCGGCGGCGATGATTCTTGGCTATCTGGCCGCTGAAAAAAGCGCCGACGAAATCATTCGCCAGTTTCCTGACCTGACGGCGGCAGACATCAACGCCTGTCTGGACTTTGCGCGGGACTTGGCCGGTTATGAAGTCGTCGCGTGAGCTTGCGCTTCTTCATGGATCAGTGTGTTCCTTACGATTTCGTCGCAGCGTTGCGGTCCTGGCAGCACGAAGCTCTCGTATTGAAAGAGCATTTGCCGATTCGCTCGCCCGACCCACATGTCATCACAAAGGCCCAGGAGTTGGATTCAATTTTGTTCTCTATGAACGGCGATTTTTCCGATATTTCCGCGTTTCCTCCGCGCAATTACGGCGGGATCATCGGGCTTCAACTTGGAAATCATCCCGAACTCGCTCCACACTTACTGGAGCGGCTCCGTGCCCTCCTGCGTGACCATCCGGAACGAGAGTTTTATCGCGGCAAATTGTTCGTTATAGAAGCGCACCGCATTCGCATCAGATGATCCCCCCTCTATTTAGCAAGCAGCCCAAGTTGCTGTAACTTCTTGCCTCCGCCGGACCTGTACGGTATCCTGTCCATGATGAAGGCGATCACTTACACCGCTGCCCGCGAGAATCTTGCCTCGACGATAGACGAGGTCTGCCAGAACCACTCCCCCGTGGTCATCACGCGCAAACGCGATCAATCCGCCGTGTTGCTTTCCCTCGAGGACTACGAACAACTCGAGGAAACGGCCTATTTGCTGCGAAGCCCCAAAAACGCCAGGCGATTGCTTCAGGCCGTTGAGGAAATCAAGAACGGCGGCGGACGCAAGCGTAAGATCAACCTGGATGAATGAAAGTCATCTTCGCTGAACGAGCCTGGGAGGATTATTTATTTTGGCAACAGTCGGACAAACAGATGGTCCGGAGAATCCACGCGTTGATCAAGGAGACCACACGTGAACCCTTCGCCGGCATTGGCAAGCCGGAGCCCTTGCGCCACGCGCTTTCCGGCTATTGGTCCCGCCGGATTACTGAGGAGCATCGCATGGTCTATAAAATCGAGGGCGACAACCTTCTTCTCGCGCAACTCCGATACCATTACTAGCTTCGCCTATTCCGGCAAAACCTCCGCCTCGTCTGACGCCCGGATGAGCACTTCGTCGGCGTCCGTTTCCACCGGTTGCGAAATCTTTCCCGCCGGCCCCATTGCCTCAATGCGGCCTTCGGCTTCCAGAAGTTGCGCGCCTGTCATGGCCTCGCGCACTTCGGCTTGGACCCCTTCGGCGCCCGGCACGGCCCGCTTGGCGGCAAGCGCCGTCCATTGGTAACCGGCCACAATATCCTGTTCCGTGCCGCGCCCGTACGCGAAGCAAAGCCCCAATTCATACTCCGCTTGCGGCAAAGCCTTGCCCGCCGCCGAACGATAATGTTTGAACGCCTCCACCGGATCAGGCGTGACGCCCAACCCATCCTGATAACATTTTCCAAGGTTGTATTCCGCCTCGCCCAACCCCTGTTTCGCCGCTTTCTCGAACCACCTCACCGCCTCGGCTTGGTCCTGCATCACTCCGTTCCCATGCAACAGGCACGACGCGTAACCCATCTGACCGGCAGCGTCGCCGGCGTCCCCCGCCAGCTTGAACCACTTGGCCGCTTCAACCGGGCTGGCGAACGCCCCCAGCGCCTTTTGCAGGCACACCGCCAGGCTCACCTGCGCGGCGACGTTGCCTTGTTCGGCGGCGAACCGGAACAAGTTCACAGCCTCCTCGTAATCCTGGCCGACGCCCTGGCCGTTGGCATAGCACACCGCAAGGCTGAATTGCGCCTCCGCGCTGCCTTGTTTGGCCGCCTCGCTGAACCAATGCGCCGCCTCCGCGTAATCCTGGATCACGCCCTCGCCCTCAGAATACGCGCGCGCAAGCTGCAACTGCGCCTCAAGATTCCCATGCCGCGCGGCCGAGAGCATTTGCGCGTGCTCGCCTTTGAGCGGCATTTGTTTGCGGCGCGCCGCAGCCGCCGCCACTTCCTTGCGATGAAACAGTTTGCGCCAGCCAACGGTGATCCCGTAGACGGCCATCCAGACCATGCGAAACAGCTTTTGCACACAACCTCCTCTTTCCGCGCGATCCGCCGCGCTAGATCCCCATGTTTGACAACATATTTGACAAGCGATTGACCACTCCCGCCAATTTCGGATGACTCGCCTGCAACTCGCTCACCGACGATTCCAATCCGCCGATCGAGTGCGCCAGCGACTCCGGATTCTTCTTCGCGCGCAACGCTTCGAAGGTCGAAACATCCGTAAACGAGGCAATGCTCTGCGCTTGTTCCTTGTGTGTTTGGGAAAGGCTGGAAACTTCCGCCTTCAACTGCCCCAGCAGGCTGAGCAACTCAGTCCGCGTCTTCTCCGGCAGCGAGCCGGAATGGCGCAACCGCTCTTCAATCTGCGAAATCGTGTCCTGCATCATACCGGCTTTGAGTAACGTAGCCGACGCCGCCCCGATTTTCAATTCATCAATTCGGGGCTTTCCCCAGTTGCGCCCTCGGCGAACCCCCGCGCCGAAGCGTCACAATGTCTGTGACAGGAACCCGCCGTCCACGCGAATATCCGTTCCCGTCACGAACGAGCTTGCTTTCGCGCTCGCCAGAAAAACCGCCGCGCCAACCAACTCCTCCGCGTTGCCAAACCGTTTCATCGGCGTGTGCGAAAGGATCGCCTGCGCGCGCGCCGTCGGCGTCCCGTCCTCGTTGAACAGCAGCCGCCGGTTTTGCTCCGCCGGGAAAAAGCCCGGAGTAATAGTATTGACGCGCACGTTGCTCGTCGCCCATTCCCGCGAAAGAAATTGCGTCAGATTCAACACCGCCGCCTTGGCCGCCGAATACGCCACCACCCGCGAAAGCGGCACATGCGCCGAAACGCTGGCGATATTAATAATGCTGCCTCGCTTGCGCCCGACCATTCCCGGCCCGAATTCCTGGCACGGCAACAGCACGCCGCCGAGCAGGTTCATGTCAAAACTCGCGCGCCAATCCTCAACCGCAATCTGCTCCACCCGCATCGAATCCGTCACCGTGACCTTGGGATCGTTCCCGCCCGCCGCGTTGACCAGCGCCGTCACCGGTCCGTAAAAAGCTTCGATCTTTTCGCGCGCCGCCTTCAGCGATTCATGCGAAATGGCGTCGCCGGAAAAAAACGCCGCGTCTCCTTTGGCGGCGCGGATGCGTCCGGCGCACGCCTCCCCCCGTTCCGCGCTCCGTCCGACCACCGCGACCTTCGCGCCGGCTTCGGCCAGCCCCTCGGCTATCCTGCCCCCCAGCACGCCCGTTCCGCCAATCACCACCGCAACTTCACCTGTCAAATCAAACAAACTCATCCGGCCATGTTGTGGCAACCCAGCCCCGCGGGAAAGGGAATTCACGCGCCGCGAGGTTCCGGCACGGAGAGGTTCCGGCAGATTTTTCGCGAAAGATGCTTGCCGATCTCGGCGTGACGCGGAACGGGCTCAACCGCTTTCGTCGCTGGATTTATCCAAAGCGAATGCCTCGAACCTTCCCGCTCGAGTTCACATCCGTGCGCCTGCAAATGCCGAAGCAAATCGCGCCGTTTCATTATACAAGGACGAACGTCTGTTCCGAACCCTTAGGCGCATTCTCCAATCCCTGCTCCCTCTTATACTCCAAAACCAGATCAATCGCTGCCGCCAGGCTCTCCAGGCATTCCTCACGCGTCTTTCCCTGGCCGTTGGCCTCCGGAACCTCCGGACAAAAGCCGATGAACCACTTCCCATCGCGCTGAATCACCGCCGTGTAGCGATTTCTCATCCAAAAACTCTAGCCTCTGCCAGGCCCTTCAGCAATTCTTATCCCAATGGACTCTCGCGCGCTGATCACCGGCGCCACCGCGGGCATCGGCTGGGAATTGGCCGATCTCATGGCGGCCGACGGCCATTCCCTGATCCTCGTCGCCCGCGACGGCCCACGCCTCGAAGAGCGCGCGCGCCATCTGGAAAACCACCGCAACATCCGCTGCCGCGCCATCGTGCGCGACCTCTCCAAACCCGGCTCCGCCCGCGAAATCTTCGAGGAAGTCCAGCGCGAGAAATGGGCCGTGTCCATCCTTGTCAACAACGCAGGCTTCGGCGTTTACGGCCCTTTCGCGCAAACCAGCCTCGACGACGAACTGCGCATGATGCACGTCAACATGAACGCCCCCGTTCAGTTGACAAAGGAATTCCTCCCCGCCATGCTCGCCCGTCGCGAAGGCCGCATCCTCAACGTCGCCTCGCTCTCCGCATTCCAGCCCGGCCCAGGCCTCAACCTCTACTCCGCCACCAAATCCTTCCTCCATTCCTTTTCCTGCTGCCTCGCCGTCGAACTCAAGGGAACCGGCGTCACCGTGACCTCCCTTTGCCCCGGCGGCGCCGCCACGGAGTTTCAAAAACGCGCGCACATGGAGCACAGCCGGCTTTTCTCCGGCGGCATTTTGAAGCCCATGAGCCCGCGCAAAGTCGCCGAAATCGGCTACCGCGCCATGCTCAAAGGCAAGCCCTGCGCCATCCCCGGCCTCCTCAACAAACTCATGGCCTTCGCCTCCCGCCGCGCCCCCATGATGTGGCCCGCCTACATCTCCCAGCGCCTCAACCAGGACCGCTGATCAACACGGCGTGGCAACGTGACGTCCGCTTTCGGCGGCGGCCAGGATTTGTTCAATGGCATGATCAAAACGCTGAAACGACCGGACCCGTTTCGCCCGCAATACTTCCAAATCGAGCAGCTCCGTGAGCGGCGACTGATCGCGCGTTGGCCGATAATTTGCGCAATTCTCTTCGAGCCATCGTTTTCCCCGCGCCTCGAAATCGCCGGCGGGCAATTTAACATTTGCCGACAGGATGGGGCGTTGGTCCGCGTACCGCTTCCCTGCAAAACACTCCGCTGCTGCAACCAACCATGTTTCGTACTCCTTGCACGCAAACACGACGCAAAGCGAAAACTTCGCGCCCGCGCCGGCTTGCTTTGCGGCCTCGGCCATTTCTTTCGCGGCGCGCGAAGCGCAAAACGCCGTTGACGATCCCGCTGGAAATTTCGGCGCGTCGCCGTCATAAACCGCGAGCACACCCGCCAGCGCCGGCTTTCGCGCAGCCAGTTCAATGCGTTGAATCCACTTGGTATAATCTGGCCGCTTAAGCGTTTGGTCCCACTTTACGAGTCCGAACGGGTTCGTGCGAATCACTTCCTTGTCTGCGTAAAACTCGTCGCTTGCGCCCTTACCTTTGAGGAGCTTTCGGACAAGAACAGGCAAAGCAGGGACTTCGCCGTGACCTTCTCCAAGAAGGACCAGCCGCTTCATGCCGGCTCGAGCGCAGCCGGTTCGTCCAATCGCGGAGTCTCGACCGTGAGCAACTCTCCGGTTTTGAGCAATTTATCTTTGACTGCTTCCCGTTGCTCTCTTGACACGCGGCCGACCACAGTGGCCCCATCTTTCATATCCACAACGCGGACACTGTCCACGTCAAAGGAATCAAGCAAACTCGGACTGTGCGTCGTCAAGATTACTTGCCCTCGCTTCTCACGCGGCGCGGCTTTGAACTCTTCCGCTAAAAGTGACAATGCGCCTGGAAAGATCGCATTTTCCGGTTCCTCGAAGATCAGCGTCAGTTTTGCAGGTGTCTGATAAAGCGCGAGCAAATGCGCGTAAAAGCGGCGGAAGCCGTCAGATTCTTGCTCTAGCGATAATGCAAGCACCCTGTCGCCGATTTTGTGCCCAGCAACCACTGCTTGAGGATTTGTCAACGAATCTAACTCCACTGATTTTAGAGATGGATTTATCTCTTGGAGAGAGGCAAGGAGCCCTTTTCGTACCTCTGGATGATGAAAGTCCTGAGTCATGCGCCGCATGATATCGCGGTAATTGCCCGCTGTGTCTTGCAGACCCTGCTGATTCAAGAGAAACGGCGGTGGTTGAACGACTGAAAGAAATACAGACGAGGGGAATTGGTAGCATCCAATTCCCAATGACAGCGCAGCATAGGCGAACACCGTTTCTTGCAAAGATGGAACATTGCCGAGAATCGGTCCGTCTGATAGTGCGGGTTGTGGTTCAACGAGAGGCGCGCGGTCCCATTTCCATTGCCCGTTTTGCTGTCGGAACCGCGAATAAAGCACGCTGCTCCCAAGAGACAGCGTCTCTCTGCTGATTTGCGCCGCTTCCGGGGCGAATGCTCCAAAAGTGACAGCATATGAATACTCCTCAAGCTCATCTGGAATGGAGAACGCTACTTCGACCAGTACGCTGGGTTTATCTGATCCGACAGGGAATATCCGAGCCCATCCGCCCTCGAATGTCACTGCCTGATTCAGATCGAGGAGGCAGTTCCTCAGAAACCTTAACGCCTGCACTATGTTCGACTTCCCTGTGCCGCTTCGTCCGACAAGCACCGTCACCGGATCAAGCTCAAGATCAAGTTCGCGGATGCTCTTGAAATTGCGGATTTTGAGCCGTTTGATCATATTCTCCAAACAGGCGCCACTTGAAAACGCCCGCCGTCACCTGCCTCTTGTAAATCGTACATCGTCATTCGTAAATCGTAAATTCACTCGCAATTTCAATATCCCCTCGTCCCTTGCCACCTGCCTGTCCACCATAGCCTTGGCGAAGGTGGATCCCTCGCCCCTCGCCCCTCGTCACCTTCAATACTTCGCCACCCCATGATCGATCTCATCCGACCACGCGTTAATGCCGCCCTTGACGCTCTTTAAATATTTGAAGCCCTGCTCCCGCAGAAAACTCAGCGCCTTCATCGACCGCACCCCGCTCTTGCAGTGAATATAAATCTGCTGGTTCGGATCCAACTCCGTGAAGCGCCGCCCCAACTCGCTCAACGGAACCAGCGGCACGCCCTCCACGCGCGCGATCTGATACTCGTCCGGCTCCCGCACATCGATCACCCGGATGCCCAGCTTCGGATCCGACAGCGCCCGCTTCATTTCCTGCACCGTCACTTCGTCCGGGTTCTCATCCGGCGTGGCCGATTCCGGCGCGATCCCGCAAAACTGCTGGTAATCGATCAATTCCTTGATCGTCGGGTTGTCCCCGCAAATCGGGCACTGCGGATCCCGCCGCAACTTCACCTCGCGGAACTTCATGTCAAGCGCATTGAACAACAGCAGCCGCCCAATCAGCGAACTCCCCTTGCCCAGCGCCAGCTTCAAAATCTCCGTCGCCTGGATCGTCCCCACGATCCCCGGCAGCACCCCCAGCACCCCCCCCTCCGCGCAGCTTGGCACCATTCCCGGCGGCGGCGGCTCCGGGTAAAGGCACCGGTAGCACGGCCCCCCCAGATGCGGCGCAAACACGCTCGCCTGCCCCTCAAACCGGAAAATCGACCCGTAAACATTCGGCTTCTTCAGCAGCACGCACGCGTCGTTCGTCAAATACCGCGTCGGAAAATTGTCCGTCCCGTCAACGATAATGTCGTATGGCGCCATGATCTCCAAAGCGTTCTCGCTCGTGATCCGCGTCGCGTGCGTCACTACCTCCACGTTCGGGTTGATCCGGTGGATCGTGTCCCGCGCCGATTCCACCTTCGGACGCCCCACGTCCTTTGTCCCGTGCATGATTTGCCGCTGCAAATTCGAAAAATCCACCACGTCAAAATCCACTATCCCCAGCTTCCCAATCCCCGCCGCCGCCAGATACATCCCGATCGGCGAGCCCAGCCCCCCCGTCCCAATGCACAACACGCTCGTCGAACAGATTTTCTTTTGACCCGCCAATCCGACTTCAGGCAAAATCAAGTGACGCGAGTAGCGCCGAATTTCATCGTTATCCAATTGCATAGAAGGAAACCAGAATAGATGACCTCCTCCCCAAAATCAACCGCCGCCC
>Ga0265338_10001670_pt1 | contig 35304 bp, 31 predicted proteins | sample 42126metaG_FD_193579 | JGI IMG/M metagenome (GOLD analysis project Ga0265338, IMG submission 193579) | Rhizosphere microbial communities from Carex aquatilis grown in University of Washington, Seatle, WA, United States - 4-21-26 metaG | ecosystem: Host-associated > Plants > Roots > Rhizosphere...
TCGGCCGGGTCAGGGCGCTAGGCTTGTTCCAAACGATTTGTCCCCGATTGGTGAGTGACGCCGTTGAAATAACCGATGAACTGCTCAAAGAGGAATGAAAGGCCCATCATGAAACTGAAACAACTCTCGCTGTTCCTGGAGAACAAGCCCGGCGCGCTCAGCCGGCCAATCCGGTTGCTCGCCCGGGCCAAACTCAACATCCTGACGCTCTCCATCGCCGACACCGACCAGTTCGGCATCCTGCGCCTGATCCTGCGCGACTGGGAAAAGGCGAAGCAATTGCTGGAAGGGGAAGGTTTTGTGGTCAAGGTCACCGATATGGTGGCCGTGGAGGTGGCGGACCGGCCCGGCGGCCTGGCGGAAATCCTGGACGTACTGGAAAAGGCCGGCATCAACGTGGCCTTCATGTACGCCTTCACGGAAAAGCGGAAGGGCCAGGCAGTGCTGATCTTTCGCTTTGACGATCCGGACGGCGCCGTCCGCGTCCTGCAAAAAAAAGGCATGCCGGTTATTGACAGCGGGGACCTGCTCAAGCAATTGGAAGGTTGATGAACATTGAAAACATCAAACGCTGTTTGAAAAACGACCGTTTTGCCCGGCACACGGACATTGAACTGCTGACCGTTTCGACCGGACACGCAACTGCGAAGATGATCCTCCATCCGCATCATCAGAACGGACTCGGCACGGTGCAGGGCGGGGCAATCTTCACGCTGGCGGATTTCTGTTTCGCCGCCGCCTGCAACTCCTACGGCACGGTGGCTGTGGCCCTCAACGTAAGCATCACTTTCATGAAAGCCGCCACCGCTGGAACGCTGTGGGCCGAAGCCAGGGAAGTATCGAAGAATTTCAAGGTCGGTTCGTATGCCGTCGAGGTGAAGGACGACCAGGGCGACCTGGTGGCCCAGTTCCAGGGACTGGCCTATCGCAAAAAGGACAAGCTGCCCGCCTAGCGGCTTCATTTCCCCGTCGGACGAAGTCATTGGTTCTTCGCCGGCCCTTCAATCTCCCATTCAGCCGGAATCATTGCCAACAGACGGTTTGATTTCCGGGTCAAAGGCAGCCAGCTTGGTACGACTCACTTTGATGGGGCGAGGCTGCTGACGAGCCGGCCTTGGCGCATCAAAGCGTGATAATGACGGCTCGCCCCACCGGAATGACAAAATGCACGAAGTTTCGATCATGGCCGAAGCCGTACGGATGGCAGTGGAGACGGCGCAGGCGTCCGGTGCCAGCCGGGTGCTGGTGCTGCGTCTGCGCGTGGGCACGTTGAGCGGCGCGGTGCCCGATGCGCTGCGGTTTGCTTTTGACGTCGTCTGCCGCGATACTATGGCCGAAGGCGCGAGCCTGGAAATGGAAACCGTTCCCGCCGCGTGCTGGTGCCCGGGTTGCCGCGCGGAATTTGAATATGTGGATTTTCTGAGCGAATGTCCCCGCTGCCACCAGCCCAGCGGCGAGCTGCGGCGTGGACGGGAACTCGAAATTGCCTCGGTGGAGATAGCCTGATATGTGCCAAGAATGCGGATGCGGCCTGGGTGGCGACGTGAAGATCGGGGGTCATGCCCACGATCATGGGCAGGATCATGGCCATTCCCATGGCCACGGCCACGAGCATCATCATCACCACCCCGAACCGGACCATGGGCCCGGAGGCCAGACGGTGACGCTGCAACGGTCCTTGTTGGAGAAGAATGACCGGTGGGCGGAACAAAACCGCGGTTTCTTCCGCGCCAAGAAATTGCTGGTGCTCAACCTGGTTTCCTCGCCGGGCTCGGGCAAGACCACTTTCATCCGCGAGACGGCCGCGAAACTGGCCGGGCGGTTGCGGGTGGGGGTGATTGTAGGCGATCTGGCCACGGACAACGACGCCGCGCAGTTGCGCACGGCCGGGGTTCCCGTGGTACAAATCACCACCGGCACGATCTGTCATCTGGACGCGGACATGATCGCCAAAGCATCGGCCCAAATCGGGTTGGACGGGCTGGACGTGCTGGTGATTGAGAACGTGGGGAACCTGGTTTGCCCGGCCGATTACGATCTGGGGGAGGATTTGCGGGTGGTGCTGCTGTCGGTCACGGAAGGCGAAGACAAGCCGCTGAAATATCCGCCGATGTTTCATTCGGCCAATGTGGCGGTGGTGACCAAATCTGATATGGCGACCGCGGCGGGTTTCGATCGTGAGCTGGCCCTGGCCAATTTAAAACGAGCCAGTCACCACGCCCGCATCTTCGAACTGTCGTCAAAAACCGGCGAGGGGATGAAAGCCTGGCTCGACTTCATTGTGGAGCAACACGCCACGGTAAAGTCCGGAAAAAGGCTGTAGCCGGCGTCAGAAGGCTCATTATTTTCGATCTACGATATACGATTTTCGCGACATTCCCGGATCGGGGAAGGTCTTGTAAATCGTAAATCAAATATCGTAAATCTGGCTGGAGCCTCCTCACGTCGGAAGCTGCAAAAAAGACGCTTTTCAGCATCATCCATTGAATCTACTGCTCAGCGCACAACGCCTTGATTTTTTCCACGGCCTCCTGCAAACCACGTTGCGCTTCCGGTGTGAGTTCTTCACTGAAATCCAGCTTCACGGCGGGAATCGTCACCCACCAGGCTTTGGGCGCGTGACCATAGACATCCCGGGCCAGCGCCAGCATCGTGCGCGGGTCGGCGGCATGCGCCATGAGCTGCGACGATGCGCCGGGCTCGAGCTCGCGGAATTGTATCTCGCGCGGAGCGTCCACAGCAGCGTCCACGAACACCACGGTGTGCGCCTGCGAAACCGGCTCTGCGTATTCGGGCGAGAGTTGCTGGCAGATGAGCGTGCGCACGCCGGGCAGGTTCAGTTGCTCGATGGCCTCGGCCACGCGCGGACCGACGCCGTCGTCGCCCCGCAAAGTATTGCCGTAGCCGATGACCAGAAATTTCCAGGCAGGATCGGTTGTTTGATTCTGAGTCACGGAGTCAGGTTAAACTTGCCGGACATCCAAAGCCAGCGGGGAAGTGTTCCTCGTAGCAGCCGGCGTGGGCCGGCTCTGACTTTCATTCCGGGAAGACGGAGCGGACTGACGTCCGCTGCTGCGAGGTTGAAGGAAAACCAGTCGGAACGATGCTGTTGAAAACGAAAACCGGCTCAAACGCGGAGGCGCAGAGGACGCAGAGAAACGCGGAGAGGAAACCGGTGAAGAGCCCCAGCGAGCGCTGATGAGTTGGCCAATCTCTGCGTTACTCCGCGTTCTCGGTGTCTCGGCGTTAAGATTAACCCGCAAATCAGGAAGGCGCGCTGCGTTTGCGTTTGCCGGTACGCTTGCCGGCCGGTCCAGCCATAATCGCCTCTTCCGGCGGCGGAGCGCTCGGGTGACTGACCGTCCCAGTGTTGTCAGGGCGTGGCAGCCCCATCAAATCCAGCCGGGCCAGGTCCACCGGCGATTCCTTTGCCGGGGCGGATTTTTCCTGGGGCAGGGTATGAATCATGGGAGGCAACCGGAAGTTGTCGTTGCGACTGCCCGCATGGAGGCCCTGCGAGTCATTAGACAAGTGCCTATCAAAATTAAATATAAATTGCAAGAATTAATATTGAATCCTGAGCGATCTCACGCCAGATCCGCAAAGGCACGAAGACAGCCGTTGAAACCAAGAAAGACACGAAACTTCAACCGCCAATTCCTGCTCATTAGCGTTGACCTGCAACTCTCAACCCTCAACTGCCAACCCCTCAACAGCCGTACTGGGGTAAACACCCCATGGCGACGGGTTGGTTTCCGGGGGATATTTTGTGCGGGTGAAAATTGAACCGAAGGCCATCTGGAGAAATGACGCTTTTGGGGGGATGAGGCGATTGTGGAGCTGGCTCGCGAGGATCAGTCTTCGCCAAGGCTTCGCCCCGACAGGCGTTAGCCCCACCGAAAGCTGCAAAATGTCCCACTACCCGATCTGGAAGTTGAACAACGCAGTCGGGTTGCCGGTCATTTCCTTGGGGAGTAGAGCCGTTTAATGTGACGACTAATGTGCAATCGCCGGTTCGGCCCGAACTGTGGTGGGCGGCCAGACCGGCAAAGATTTAAATAGAACCATGAATTGCGACGGACTAAAAGTGGTGTTTCGCACCAAGGCCACGTTTGTTTCAGCCGGATTGGAACTGGAAAGCCAGCGGGCCTTTGCCATGATTTCCGTATCCAGGCCCGACGACGCGCAGTTTGATGTCACTGGCCGGGAAAGGATGGAACTGGATGTCCGGTTCCTGCAACAAATGAATAAATCCGAATATCTCTACAAAAAGGTGGTGGAACTTCCGGGACCGGATCGTTTCCGGCCGGTGACGGCCAACGACGAAAGCCGCGTGGCGCCAAGGGAACGTCCCTGGTTGGACCATTAACTTGTGGTAGTGTCGGGAGCGCAAACTGGAATGAGGTCCAAACTCACCATTTTGAAACGATGCCTGGCCTTGGCCGGAGGGGTTTTGCTGGTGAAAGCCGTCTGGCAGGAGTCGAAACTCCCGGCGGCCACCGGTGAAAGTCACATTACCACACCCGTATTGACGTACGAAAAGATGGACTGGCCGCAAACGGCAACGAACAGCGGCTTCCAGGATAAAACCTATTTATCGCTCGTCCAGCCGGTCATCATCCCTGACCCTGACCTCTATCGCGCCAGTCTCAACTTTCAAAGCGATTTCCCCGACGAAAGTTTTGACCATTTGTCGCCCCGGCCGGATGGCGCGACCAAATCCCGGCTCAAGGTGGCGGACCGGAAGCTCAACTACGACCTCATCGATTCGGGCGACTTTGCGTTGAAGCTGAATTTGAAACCAGCCTATGCCTCTCCCGAGGCGCTGATTCCCACGAGCCTGGACCCGGGCCTCGGCATCAGCCTCAAATTTTAACCTCCCAGTATACATTATGCGATGCTAAGCACCCGCTGGCGATCTGTTGGAGTTGAATATTTTCCCCTTCCTTGCCGTACTTCAGCCTTTCTTCCTGACGCCTTTGTTCCGGCCCTCAACTCTCAATCATTTTGGCCCTGTTTATGGCAATGAAGTTGCTGATTTCGGTCATATTGAAGTATGGATGAACTGATTTCAGCGCTGGTTTCGCCAAAACAGCAGGCCCAGGCGCAGCTGCTGCTGGACGATCCGGGTTCAAGAAACCTGATTCGCCAGCAATTAAGCCGGCTGGCGGAGGACCACACCGGTCTGGTGCCGCAAAATTCGTTCAGTTGGATCCTGTGTAAGCTGTCCACCTTCGGGGCCGAAGAAACCGACACGTTCAGAATCTACCAGGCATTTTTATCCCAACTGAATCAATTGGGAGTATTGTGCCGCATTCTCTCCGGCGAAGGCGCACACTGTAAAGCTGACTCCCCGGCGACCGTCGCCAACCGGATTACAATTGGCCTTGGCTTGTTCTACGAACAAGCGGCGCGCCTGCATCAGCGTCATGCCGCGCCCTCGCCGCGGTTTTATGAACAAATGGCCATCAGTTGCTTTGCGGTGACCGGCTACAAAACCATCGCCTCACAGTTGCCCGAGTGGCTGGAATTCCTGCGGACCAACTTCGCCCTGCCCAAACCCTAGCGCCGGAGGCTCCTGCCGTCTTCATTGGCTGTTCGATGTTGAATGTTGAGCGTTGAATGTTTGCCATGGCCAAAAAGGGGGGTTAACAGGAGATCACAGAGGTAACGGAGCCCATCTGGAAGAGAAACAAGAAAACCTCTCTGTTTCCTCCTGTTCAAAATCGGCCAGGAGCCATCCACCGTAGCTAAAGCTTCCAACTTCGCCCCTCGTTGCGTACTTCGATGGACAGGATGGAGGACAAGGAATCAGGAGCCGGGTTTGAACTTCGAGGGACGAGGATTTCACAACAAGTGGTTGGTTGGGTGAGGGCTCCAAACCTAACGTTGTGTATGAAACAATCAGAAAAGAACAGGCGACCCGAGCTTTTACCTCGCCTAAACCGACGCGTCATCGTGCAATGTCAGAAGTCAAGGTGCCTGGCGTATTTGGGCGCAAATGGAAAATGGAAAAACGCCCATACTAATGCTGAATTGTCCGGAATCATTGATTATACCCCCATTGGCGATTGGTAGTCCGCGTAAAAGGCCTTTGGCCTCACGCAGCAGGCCAGTGGTGAACGTCGAACCCATCCTTCGCTCTGAAACTACGGAGGGCAATCCCTTAACTCACAACCAACAACCCTCGACTCTGACTTGCTTCGCAAGATCAGACTGCTTCAGCGAGGAAGAGGAGTTTGTAAATGTCCGGACGCCGGGCCTCGTCCGTATGACTTGCAATTTCGGCCGGGTCGATACTCGACCGCACCAGCTTGAAATTTCCACAGCATTGCCATTCGCCCAGTCCAGACTTCAGGCATACCGGGATGGAACCTTTCTGCGCGCAGAACGTGTCAGCCAGCTCGCTCATCTGCGGGCCCTTGCCGGCGAGCACCACCAGGGGCGCCTCCGGGTTCTGCTCCAGCGTGAAACAGCCCGCCACGACGGCGCCATCGCGATGCAGCAAATAATACGGCGGCGTGCCGTCAGCTCCGGCTTTTTCCACAATCTCGCTCCAGGTGTAGCGACGTCCTTTGATCAATGACATGGTGTCAGCGGGTTGGGCGGCGGATTGCCTGGCGTGGGAAGAACGCAATCCGCGGATTGCGGGTGTAGACGTAATTTTGCTTTCTTCATGGCCAGGCAGATTCAATTGCACAGTCTTCCACTCTAGGTCGGAAAAGGACATTTGCAATGGCGAAATGGTTGATAGTTGAGAGTTAATAACCATCGCGGATTGCGGAGGGCAGATTTGAACAGGAGATTATTCCGATAACTCACGAGCGGATCTCGAGCAGGCTCTCAACTCTCAACGTTCAACACTTTTCGACTAACGACGCATGCCGCCACCACCGTTCATCATGCCGCCGCCGTTCCACGCTGCACCGCTACGCATACCGCCGTTCCAGTTGCCGCCGCTGTGCATCGTGCCGCCGCTTTGCACGGCGCCGCCATTGTGAATCACGATGCCAGTGCTGCCATTGTGAATCATGGCACCATTATGCCCGTTGCCGTTGCCATTCCAATGGTTGCCGTTGCCGGTCCAGTGATTGCCTCCGTGCCATTGGTTGCCACCGTTCCAGGCTGTGCCACCCTGCCAATGGTTGTCGTTGTGCCAGGTGCCCCCATGCCAGACTCCACCGTGCCACTGGCCGTTCCAGTGGAATGACGACGGACAGCGGCCCCAGCCGTAGTAGCCGTAAATCGGTGAATAAAAAGCCGGATAATAATAAAAGTACGGCGCCGAATACGTGTACCAATAAGTCGTCGTGGTCTGACCGTAGGGCGGCGCCGGTTGATCGGCGGTCGTGTCGGTGTTCGACGGGGCGGCCGTCGAATCGGTCGCGGGCGGCGCAGTCGTTGGCGCCGGAAGCGACGTGACGGCCGCGGGGCGGGGTTGGCTTAACATGGCCGTGATCACCGCATCGGAAACGTCCTGCTGATGCAGGGAAATGATCTGCTCGGCGTTCAGGTTATAGCTGATGCCCGAGTTCTTGATGTAAGCGATGATGGTGTCGTCGCCGACCTTGGCCTGTTCGAGTTTCAGAATTTGATCCGTCGGACTGTTGGAATAGGCGGTGGAGTTTTGCGCCGTTGCGTTCAGGGCCAGCAGGGACAGTCCGGCGGCCGCGACGGCCAGTGTTTTTTGAAATCGTTGCGTCTTCATAAATCACTTCTGCCCTGAACCAACTCAAGCATCGCGCTAATAAGGGCGGGTGTCAAATCTGGTTGAAAGTTAAAATGACTCGTCGGGATCAGCCTTCGCCAAGGCTATGGCGCGACCGGTTGCGGCTAAATAAATCGGGGAGAAAAAAAGCGGGGAAACGGCAAACCAAACCGCTTCCCCGCCAACCCTAACCCTAACAAACAATCGAACCAACCAAACCAACAGGAACCGACCGGGCAAAAGATCAAACCCGCAAAACATTTCCTGAACGCCAAACCCGTTTTTACGGGCTCAGGTAAAAGAGCAATTTTAACCGCGGGCCAACTCGTTCAGAACCGTCCCGTCCGGGGCGATCAAGCGGACCAGCAACGGCATCTGCCCCACCGCGTGGGTCGAGCAGCTCAGGCACGGGTCGTAACACCGGATCCCATGCTCGATGCGGTTGAGCATCGGTTCCGGAATGTCGTTGCCGCGCACGTAATGCCGCGCGATCTGCGCCACGGTCTGGTTCATCGCCAGATTGTTCTGACCAGTGGCGACAATCAGGTTGACCTTCTTGAGCAGGCCGTCCCGGTTGACCGTGTAATCGTGAAAGAGCGTCCCGCGCGGCGCTTCGCTCACGCCCACGCCGCGAAGGCTGTTGATGCCCGCGTCCGCCCGGAGGTCGTTGCTCAGCAAATCGGGGTCGTCCAAGTGACGCTCGATGCGCTCGATGGAGGCAAGAATTTCAATCAGCCGTGCGTAATGATACAAGAATGACGACATCACGGCGCCGCGGCCCAATTTCTTGAATTTCTTCAGTTCGGCGTCGGCCTTGGGCGTGCCCATCTGTTCGGCCACGTTCAACCGCGCCAGCGGACCAACGCGATACATGCCGTCCGATGATCCCAACGGTTTATAAAACGGTGATTTGAGATAAGATGAAGACTGCACTTCTTCGCCGATGTACTCGTAATATTTTTGCGGGTCGAGCTGGTCGGCGATGATGCTGCCGCTGCTGTCGGTGAACCGCAGCTTGCCGCCATGATGTTCCCAGGTGCCGTCCGGCTCGACCAAACCCATGAACAGGGACGGGAAGTTGCCGAAGATCTGGATCTCCTTCTTGTGCGACTCGAGCACCTTCTTGAACAGGTCGAAGGCGATCTGGGTGGTGGCGTAGGCTTCAGGCAACCAGGCGAGGATCTTCGCGCGGCCTTCCTCGGTCAACGGACTGCGCACGCCGCCGGGCACGGCCCACGCGGGATGGATTTTCTTGCCGCCAAGGATCTCAATGATTTCCTGGCCGAACTGGCGCAGACGGATGCCAGCACGGGCGAGATCTTTGTTGGAGGCAATCAGGCCGAAGACGTTGCGTTGCGCCGGCGGCGTGTCCCAGCCGAGGAGGAAGTCCGGTGCGCTCAGGTGAAAGAAACTCAGCGCATGGCTTTGAACCATCTGGCCGAGATTCATCAATCGGCGCAGCTTGTCGGCGGCAGGCGGGATGTTGACGGCCATGATGGCGTCGCCGGCTTTGGCGCTGGCGAGCAGATGGCTGACGGGGCAGATGCCGCAGATGCGCGGGGTGATGCCGGGCATTTCGGCGTAGGGCCGACCTTCGCAGAACTTCTCGAAACCGCGGAATTCCACCACGTGGAAGATGGCGTCGGACACGTTGCCTGCGTCGTCCATGAAGATGCTGATCTTGGCATGGCCCTCAATCCGGGTGACCGGGTCGATAATGATGCGTTTGGACATAATTTATAAATTCATCTTGGCCGGGCGGGCAGTCCTCTGCCAGCCGGGCGGCGCGCACGGAGTGACGCGCCCTGCCTTTTTATCCAAATTTTAGATTTGCGCCTTCCAGTTTTGGCACCTGGCCGCTCAATACCTGGACCATGAAAGCTTTGATGCGGTCGGCCGGCGGCGGACAGCCAGGCAGGAAATATTCCACATGTACGGCCTCATACACCGGTGTCACCCGCTTGAGCAAAGCCGGTACAATACCGTCACCGTACTTGGGTAAACACGGATTATTAATGGCGTTATCGATATAGGCGCATTGAAGGACGTTCTCGTCGTTGCCCAACCCCAGTTGATTGCGGATGGCGGGTACATTGCCGGTGACGGCACAATCGCCAAAGGCCACCAGCACCTTGGTGCGGGCGCGGATCTTATGGAGCATTTCCAAGTTGTCCTCGTTGCAAACGGCGCCTTCGATGAGGCAGACATCCACGTTGTTCGGATAGGTCTTGAGGTCCACAACCGGGCTGTAAACGAGCTCGATCTTCCCGGCGAGTTCGATGAGAAATTCGTCGAGGTCGAGGAATGACATGTGGCAACCGGAACAGCCGCCCAGCCAGACCGTGGCTACTTTTAAACGTTCCATTGTTTTTTCTCCCGTGCATTGACGATGAATTCAAGTTTGGTGCGGTCGCGTTCCATTTCGGACACCGTCGAGCCCTTGTTGAACAGCGCGCCGGTCGGACAGGACATGACGCATTTGCCGCAGGCCGTGCAGGTTTCGGAATCGCCCCACGGCTGGTTGAGATCGCTGATGATGTTGGACTTGGCGCCGCGGCCGGAGACGTTCTTGGTGCCGGCGCCTTCGATGTGCCAGCAGACGCGCACGCATCGAGCGCACAGGATGCACCGGTTGTGGTCCATGCCGAAACGCAGATGGGTGTTGTCCACGCTCCATTTCGGAAAGCAATAATCGTAACGCACGTGGTCCATGCCCTGGCTGTAGGCGAGCGTCTGGAGTTCGCAATGACCGTTGGCCACGCAGGCGGCGCAGACGTGGTTGCGTTCGGCGAACAGCAGCTCCAGTGTCATGCGCCGGTATTTCTGCAGCCGTTCGCTGTTGGTCTTGACGTCCATACCTTCGCTGATTTTGGTCGTGCAGGCGGGCAGCAGCTTGGCGATGCCAGCGACCTCCACGAGGCAGAGGCGGCAGGCGCCGATGTCGTACACGCCGTCCAAGTGGCACAGGGTCGGGATTTTGATCCCGGCGTCGGTGGCCACGTCCAGGATGGTGGCGCCTTCCTCGGCGCTGACCTGGACTCCGTCGATGGTTAAGGTTTTGGCGGCCATATCTAAAATTCGGAGTTGACGGCGGTTTTCATATTCAGGTTGTCGCGGTTTCTTGCTTTGCGCCGTTGCCATCGCGCGGGCCGAATTCATCCGGCTGGAGCAGTTCCTCGTATTCCCGGCGGAAAAACCGCAGTGTGCTCATCACGGGGTTCGGCGCAGTCTGGCCCAGGCCGCACAGGCTGGTGTTCCGGACCATGTCGCAGAGTTCCTCCAGCTTGGCCAAGTCGCGTACGGTGGCCTTGCGGTTGAGGATTTTTTCCAGCAGGTGGAGCATCTGCTGCGTGCCGGCGCGACAGGGAATGCATTTGCCGCAGGATTCGTCCACGCAGAACTCCATGAAATACCGGGCCACATCCACCATCCGGGTGGTTTCATCCATCACAATCATGCCGCCCGACCCCATGATGGAGCCCAGCTTGCCGAGAGATTCATAATCGACGGGCGTGTCCAGCGACTCGGCGGGGATGCAGCCGCCCGAGGGGCCGCCGGTCTGCACGGCCTTGATTTTGCCACCGTCCGGCGCGCCGCCGCCCATTTCCTCGACGATCTGCCGCAACGGCGTGCCCATCGGCACCTCGATGAGGCCGGTGTTGGTGATCTTGCCGGCGAGCGCAAATACCTTGGTGCCCTTGCTTTTTTCCGTGCCGATGCCGGCGAACCATTCGGCGCCCTTGCGCAGGATGGGCGGCACGTTGGCGAACGTCTCCACGTTGTTGATGAGCGTCGGACAATCCCACAAACCGCTTTCGGCGGGGAAAGGAGGGCGGGGACGGGGCGTGCCGCGTTTGCCCTCGACGGAGGCCATCAGCGCGGTTTCCTCGCCGCAGACGAACGCGCCGGCGCCGATGCGGATATCGATGTTGAAATTGAAGGGTGATTCAAAGATGCCGCTGCCCAGCAGGCCGAGCGTCTTGGCCTGTTTGATGGCCAGCTGCAGACGCTTGATGGCCAGCGGATATTCGGCGCGGACGTAAATGAAGCCCTGGTTGGCGCCGACGGCATAAGCGGCGATGGCCATGCCCTCGAGCACGCAGTGCGGGTCGCTTTCCAAAACGCTGCGGTCCATGAACGCGCCGGGGTCGCCTTCGTCCGCGTTGCAGATGACATATTTCTGTGCGCTTTGCGTCTTGGCAACCGTGCCCCACTTGATGCCGGTGGGGAAACCCGCGCCGCCGCGGCCGCGCAAGCCGCTCTTGACCATGGATTCCACCACTTCCTTGGGCGTCATTTCCCGGAGCACGTCGTGCAACGCCTGGTAACCGTCGGCGGCGATGTAGGCCTCGATGCGTTCGGGATCAATCTCGCCGCTGTTGGCCAGGACGATGGACTGTTGCCGTTTGAAAAAGGGATGGTTGAAGTCGCCGCGCTGGACCGTTGTCTGGCCGCCTTTCAACGTCTGGATGAGGGCCAACGCATCCTCGGGCGCGACTTTTTCATACAGAGCGCCCTGCGTGTCGATGCTGACCAGCGGGCCTTCGCAACAAAGCTTCATGCAACCGACGCCCCGGACCTCCACCTCGTCGGCCAGGCCGGCGTCTTTCACCGCCTGATCGAGGTTCTTTTTTACGGCCTCCGAACTGGAGGACATGCAACCGGCGGCCAGGCAGCAGCGGATGACGGTTTTCTTACGGCCGGCACGTTCCTTTTCGGCAATTTCGTTCAGATCATCAATGATCATTGGACATCCATCCTTTCACCCGGGCAAGGGCGGTTTCGGGCGTCTGCCGCGGCGTGACCGTGCCGTCATAGACGACGGCGGGGGCGATGCCGCAGGCGCCGATGCAGCGCGCGGTGAGCAGGGAGAGCTGATTGTCGGACGTGGTTTCGCCGGCCTTGATTTTCGAGTTTTCCTCGACGGCGGCGAGCACCTTGTCCGCGCCCTTGACGTAGCAGGCGGTGCCCATGCAAACGACGCAGGTATGTTTGCCCTGAGGTTTGAGGGTGAAAAAATGGTAGAAGGTGGCGACGCCGTAAACGCGGCTGGCGGGCAGCTTGAGTTTGTAAGCGACGAACAGGAGCAGGTCGTCCTCGAGAAAGCCGAACAACTCCTGCGCCTTGTGCAGCACTTCGATGAGGGCATCATGTTTGAACTGATGCTTCTTCATATGCGCTTCCAGGATCTTGAAGCGCTTGTCGCCGCTGGCATGCTGCAGGACGGCGGCGAGCTGCATTCCTTTGTCTTTTTTTACGGTTGCAATCATGGCATTCGAACTTATTTAAGTTTCCAGCAGCTGGACCGTCATGGCTCTGCAAAAATTGGCAATCTATCACCGTGCTTTGTGCGGGCGGGAAAAATCCGGCGTTTTCCGGATCAGGCGGCTGCGGCCATTTTGGGGAACCGTGAACGGATTTAGCTGTCGTGCGCGCTGTCATTAGCGCCCGGTCGGCTGAGCCAGCCGACGGTACAGTTTGGACCCGCCGACCCTGCGATTCGGCCCCCCGGACGCTGCTTTTTACCCCGGTACATTGCTAGCTCTTCTTCACACAATTAGCCCGTCACATCGTTTGTACTCTTTTGCTGGTCAAAGTGTTGGGTTATGGCGATGCAGAATTAATTTTTGCCATTTCACTTGACGGATAGTTGAGGTTTGCTTAATTTGTTTACGTGCAAACAAGCATTGCAAAGGGTGATTCGGCTGCGGTTTTGAACGTGAAAGACCCGACGCCGGCGCCCTGCTTTCACAAGTGCGAATGCCCGCCGGAGGTCGTGTCCGCAAAAAAAGGTTCCGCCCGGGATCGGGCCCCGCTGGTCGGGATAAACGGCAACGGCAGCAACGGCAGCAGCGGCAACAATAACCGCGCGCTGATCAAGGCGATTTCGGATTCCAAGGTGTACCAGGAATATGAGCGCGCGTTCAACACGTTGACAGGGCTGCCGGTGTCGCTGCAACCGCTGGAAACCTGGCAGTTGCCGCATCATGGCAAGCGGAACGAAAATCCCTTCTGCGCGCTGGTGTCGCAAAAGAGCCGCGCCTGCGCCGCTTGCCTGCAGGTCTGGGAACAGCTTTGCGAAAAGGCCGTCAACGAACCCAAAACCCTTTCCTGTCCGGCGGGGCTGCTCGACACCGCCGTGCCGGTGCGGCTGGGCGACCGGCTCATCGGCTACCTGCAGACCGGGCAACTGCTGGCCAGCAAACCGACTTCGCGCCAGTTTGAGCGGGCCGCCAAACTGGTGGCCGGCTGGGGCGTGGAAATGGACCGGGGCGAACTCAAGCAGGCGTTCTACGCCACGAAAGTGGTCACCGCCAAACAGCACGAATCGATCATCCGCCTGCTCGTGATTTTCGCCCAGCACCTGGCCATGCTGGGCAACCAGATTTTCATCCAGCAAAAGAACACCGAGCCGCCCATCATCAAGCGCGCCAAGGAATACATTTACGAACATCATACCGAGGAGCTTTCGCTCGCCCGGGCGGCCAAGGCGGTGAATATGAGCACGTTCTATTTTTGCAAGATGTTCAAGAAAGTCACGGGCATCAACTTTACCGACTACCTGTCCCGCGTCCGCATCGAGAAGGCGAAGAACCTGCTCCTCAACCCCAACCTGCGCGTCAGTGAAATTGCGTTCGAGGTCGGGTTCCAGTCGCTGACGCATTTCAACCGCGTCTTCAAGAAGCTGTTGGGCCAGTCGCCTACCGAATATCGGGCGCAGCTGCTCGCGCACTGAGCGGTTGGGACACGAACCGGGTTGGGGAAGAAGGGAAATCCGGGCTGCTGCGGGTGAAACACCCGCGGTACACGTTCCATCGGGCAATCTGCGCTCAAGCTGGGCCTTCGCTTTTCTGCGGTTGGCGAACCTTCGCAAAATTGGTAAAGTCTTCAACAAGGTTTGGTGAGAAGAATGCCTTGAAACACCGGACTCTTAAGCTGTAGAAAATTTATGCTTGAAACGTCGCGAAATTCATCCGTGCCGGGCGGTTGCCCGGTCGGGTTGGTGAAGTGCCGTCCAGGCTAGTAATCGATAGCAGTCCGCAAAAATAATTTATGGAATCCACAAAAATCAAGACCCCGGCCACCCCGGAAATCAAACGGCTCGAGCCCGCCCACGACATCCTGCACCAGACGCGCAAGCATCCTCTGGATCCCATCTGCGCCCCGAAAGTGGTCGCCGTCATCGGCGCCACAGACAAGCCGCGCAGCGTCGGGCGGATGCTTTTTGAAGGCCTCGGCCGCGGCGGCTTCAACGGCGTGGTGTATCCCATCAACCCGAAGCGTGCCTCCGTCCTGTGCGTCAAGGCCTATCCCAGCATCGGCGACGTCCCGGAAAAGGTGGACCTGGCGGTCATCTGCACGCCCGCCAAGACGGTGCCCGGCCTGATCAAGGATTGCGCCAAGGCCGGGGTGGCCGGCGTCATCATCATCTCCGCCGGCTTCAAGGAAACCGGCCCCGAAGGCGTGAAGCTGGAACAACAAATTCTCGCCGACGCCCGCGCCGCCGGCATGCGCATCGTAGGTCCCAACTGTCTTGGCGTCCAGATGCCCAATATCGGATTCAACGCCAGTTTTGCCGCCACCATTGCCCAGCCTGGGGACGTGGCGTTCCTCAGCCAGAGCGGCGCGCTCTGCTGCGCCGTGCTCGACTGGAGCCTCAAGGAAAACGTCGGGTTCAGCTGCTTCGCTTCGCTCGGCTCCATGCTCGATGTTGGTTGGGGCGACTTGATTTATTATCTTGGCGACGATCCGAAAACCAAGAGCATCGTTATTTACATGGAAACCATCGGCGACGCGCGTTCTTTCCTGTCCGCCGCCCGCGAAGTAGCGTTGACCAAGCCGATCATCGTCATTAAACCTGGCCGCACCGAGGGCGCCGCCAAGGCCGCCGCGTCCCATACCGGTTCGCTGACGGGCAGCGACGACGTGCTGGAAGCCGCCTTCAAGCGTTGCGGCGTGTTGCGGGTGAACAACATCTCCGACTTGTTTTACATGTCCGAAGTGCTCGGCCGGCAACCGCGTCCGAAGGGCAATCGCCTGACCATGATCACCAACGCCGGCGGTCCCGGCGTGCTGGCCACCGACGCGCTGCTCACCACCGGCGGCGCGCTGGCGGAAGTTTCCAAGGGCACCATCGCGGAACTGGACAAATTTCTGCCCCCATCCTGGTCACGCAACAACCCGATTGACGTGCTCGGCGATGCCAGCGCGGAAGCGTATGCCAGGACGCTGGAAATCGCGGGCCGCGACCCGAACAGCGACGGCTTGCTCGTCATCTTGACGCCGCAATCCATGACGGAATGCACCGACACCGCGGAAAAATTGAAGGCGTTCGGCCACATCGAAGGCAAGCCGGTGCTCGCCAGCTGGATGGGCGGCCGGGATGTTGCCGAAGGCGAAGCCATCCTGAACCGCGCCGGCATCCCGACCTTTCCGTATCCCGACACCGCCGCACGCGTGTTCACGTCCATGTGGCGTTATTCGGACAATCTCCGTGCGCTGTACGAAACCCCGGTGCCGTCCGCCGATCCCGCCGACCTCGAATCCGGCCGGGCCAAAGCCGCCACCTTGATTGAATCGGTCCGAAAAACCGGCCGTACCATCTTTACCGAAGCCGAATCCAAGGAACTGCTCGCCTGCTACAACATCCCGACCGTCGTCACGAAAGTGGCGGCGACCGAGGCTGAAGCGGTGAAACACGCGAAGGAAATCGGTTATCCCATCGTCCTGAAGCTTTATTCCGAGACCATCACGCACAAGACCGACGTAGGCGGCGTGCAATTGAACCTGAAGGATGAGGCCGATGTGAAACGGGCGTACAAGGACATCAAGACCGCCTGCACGGAAAAGGCCGGCGCCAAGCATTTCCAGGGCGTCACCGTCCAGAAGATGATCAAGCTGAGCGAAGGCTACGAAATCATCCTGGGCAGCAGCATTGACCCGCAATTCGGGCCGGTGCTCCTGTTCGGCATGGGCGGCCAGCTCGTGGAAGTGTTCAAGGACAAGGCGCTCGCGCTGCCGCCGTTGAACACCACGCTCGCCCGGCGCATGATGGAGACCACCAAAATTTATCACGCGCTCAAGGGCGTCCGCGGCCGCAAATCGGTGGACCTCGCCGCGCTGGAAAAACTTATGGTCGGTTTTAGCCAGCTCGTTTCCGAGCAACGCTGGATCAAGGAAATCGACATCAACCCCATGTTCGCCTCCGCCGAGGACCTCGTGGCGCTGGACGCCCGGGTGATCCTGCACGACCCGAAGACGACGGAAGACCAGTTGCCCCGGCTGGCCATCCGCCCGTACCCGACCCGGTACGTGACGAAATGGAAGATGAAGGATGGCACGGCGGTGACCATCCGTCCCATCCAGCCCGAAGACGAGCCGTTGCTGGTGAAGTTCCACGAAACCCTGTCCGAGGAAAGTGTCTATCACCGTTATTTCACCCAATTGAAGCTCGACCAGCGCATTGCGCACGAACGGCTGACGCGGATCTGCTTCAACGATTACGACCGCGAAATCGCGCTCGTGGCCGAACGCAAGGACACGAAGACGAAGCAGCGGGAGATCCTGGGTGTGGGCCGGCTGAGCAAGGAACACGGTTTGAACGAGGGCGAGTTCGCCCTGCTGGTGAACGATCACTGGCAGAAAAAGGGACTGGGCGGTGAATTGCTCAAACGGCTGGTGGCGATCGGGAAAGCTGAGAAACTCACCCGCCTCTCCGCGGAAATCATGGCCGACAACCACGCCATGCAACACATCAGCAAGCAGGTGGGCTTCAAGCTGACGGCCAGCGCCGACGGCCGCGACTACATGGCCGAATATCTCTATTGAACGGTAAAAGCCTCATTTCACAATGCGGGCGGCCAACCCAATGGCCGCCCGTTTTTATTTTACTGCCGAGGCCCGAAGGCACACCGAACACAGCTGAACCAGATTTCATTCTGGCTCCTGCCCCTGTCTCATCTGCATCTTGCTTTTCTCCTGCCCATCCGCTATGGACTTTCAATCAGCATGAAAAGCGGCCGCTTGTCATTTTTCCTCCGCCAGCTTCCCGCGGTTCCTCCCTCGTCTTCAGCCATTCGGCCCGGGTCACCCAGCGTGACTTTTTACACGATGAGCCGGCTTATTCTCCTTGCCGGGCTGCTGCTGGCATCGGGCTGTGACACATTGGATCCGGGCAACGCCTCGTCGCGACCGTGGAGCCAGAACCGCAATCCGGATTCTCACACCGACTCGTTCAGTCGGGACCCGGCGAACGATTTCCGCTGAATCGGGACGGCCGGGATTACACGGTCAGTACGCTTATTGATCGGGAGAGACGCAAAGACGCAAAGCACTGCATGGGCAGTGCGCGTCACTCCGTGCGCGGTCATCCAAACACCTTCGCCCTGGCAGCGCGTGGCGCTGCGGGAGGCAGGCAAAGCAAAGTAGGGACCTGGTTCCCGGGGCTTTGTCGCCGGGGTTGCAAGGCGACCATGGCTGCCGCCTTTTATCGGCCCCGGTTACCAGGTCTTTAACACAGATGCGAGGTATGAACTCCGTTGCAAGTTCCCCGAGCGAGCGCCTGCCGACGCACGGAATCCTGCGGAGCGGGGCCCAACTCTTTGTGGCTTTGCAACTTGGCCCCGGCGAGAGGCGCAACAAATTTTTTCAGATTGAAACCACGAAATCACTTGCCGCCCGGTTGCCCAAACTTTGCGCATGCAAAACATATCCGGTCTTTCTTCATTCTGGCTTCCCGCGTCACGGCCAGACTTGCAGTTTCATCCCTTCCGGCTAGGCTTGGTCGGGTGAGCACCAGTCCGGCCGCCGATTCTTCTGTCCCGCCGCCGTCGAGCGCGGGTGCGCCCCGGCCGGCGTTTGTCACCACGCATTGGTCGGTTGTGCTGTCGGCGCAGGACAAGGATTCGTTGCGTTCGGTTGAAGCGCTGGAATCGCTCTGCCGCACGTACTGGTATCCCCTCTATGCCTTTGTGCGTCGCCAGGGCCACCGGCCACACGATGCGCAGGACCTCACCCAGGAGTTTTTTGCCCGGCTGCTGGAAAAGGACAGCTTGAAGTCCGCCGCGCAGGAGAAGGGGAAATTCCGCACCTTCCTGCTGGTGGTCCTGAAACGTTTTCTGGCCAACGAATGGGACCGGCAACATGCGCAAAAGCGCGGCGGTTTTGCGCCCATCGTGTCCATCGACCAGGAGGTGGCCGAGTCGCGTTTCGCCGCCGAACCGGCCCACCAGCTCCAGCCCGACGTGCTCTTCGACCGGCAATGGGCCGTGACCCTGATCGAGCGGGTGATGGGGCGGCTGCAGGAGGAGTACCTGACCTCGGGCCGCGCCAAGTTATTCGAATACCTTCGCAGTTGCCTCGCCAAGGACGAGTCGGCCCTGGCCTATGCCGAAATTGCCTCCCGGCTCAACCTCACCGAGGCCGCGGTCAAGATGGCCATCCACCGCCTGCGCGCCCGGTATCGCGAAATCCTGCAGGCTGAAATCGCCGACACCGTCTCTTCGCCGGAGGAAATCGACGAGGAGATCCGCCACCTGTTTTCGATCTTCGGGCCGTGAAAAAGCGCGGTTGCCGGGTTACCTTTCGCCGGATTTGCTTAAGTTGTGGGTAGAACGAAATCATGAATACGACCGATTCCCACACCCATCGCCGGTGCCCCCGGTGCGGCGCGGAGCTGCCCGTCAACGTGCCGCCGGATCTCTGCCCGAAATGCCTGTTACAGGCGGCCCTGCCCACCGAGGTTGGCGAGCCGAAGACGGAAAAGATAACCCTGCCAACAGCGGCGCGCTCGCGCGGACTGCCCCAACCGGGCGAACAACTGGGCCATTACCGGATCTTCCGTCTGCTGGGCCAGGGCGGCATGGGCGCGGTGTTTGAGGCCGAGGACCTCGAAAGCGGCCGGCGCGTGGCGCTCAAGGTATTGAGCCAGATGCTCGATGCGCCCGAGGCGCGCGAACGGTTTTTTCGCGAAGGCCGGATGGCCGCCTCGATCAATCATCCGAACAGCGTTTACGTCTTCGGCACCGAGGAAATCGGCGGCACTCCGGCCATCGCGATGGAACTGGTGGCCGGCGGTACTTTGCAGGACCGCATACGCGAACGCGGCCCGCTGCCCGTGACCGAGGCGGTGGACTGCGTGCTGCAAATGATCGCCGGCCTGGAAGCGGCCCAGCTCATCGGCATCCTGCATCGCGACATAAAGCCTTCCAATTGTTTCCGGGACGCCGACGGCACGGTGAAGATCGGTGATTTCGGGCTCTCGATTTCCACCACCATCCGCACCGAACCGACGTTGACCGCGACCGGCGCGTTCCTGGGCACACCCGCTTTTTGTTCGCCGGAACAACTGCGCGGCGACGAGCTGAACGTCCGCTCGGACATGTATTCGGTGGGCGCCACGCTGTTTTACCTGCTCACGGGTCACACGCCGTTTGAGGCGAAGAACCCGGTGCAATTATTGGCCACCGTGCTCGAACAACGCGCGCCGTCACCGAAAAAATTCCGGCCCGCCATTCCCGCCGGGTTGGCCCATGTTGTTCTGCGTTGCCTCGAAAAGCAGCCGGGCGACCGGTTCAAAAATTATCCGGAACTCGGCCGGGCGCTGGCCCCTTACACTTCCGCTGCTCCTACCCCGGCGACGCTCGGACTGCGTTTTCTGGCCGGCCTGATCGACCTGCTGTTCCTCAACGCTGTTTGCGTACCCATCATGATCCTGACTGGTCATAACCCGATGGATTTCCTGAATCTGGCCGATCAGGGTTCGTCCCGGCTGTTGCTGATTGTCTGCCCGACTCTGGTTGGTATGATTCTCTACTACGGATGGCTCGAAGGTCTCCGGGGCGCCGCGGTCGGCAAGGCCCTTTGCCATCTACGCGTCGTCGGGCCGGACCGCAACGTGCCGGGTTTCTGGCGCGCGCTCACGAGGACCCTGATTTACGTCGTGGTGCCGATGCTGCCGTATTGGTTGATTATAGGCACCAGTCCGCGGGCCTATTTTGAAAGCTCTACGTGGGTGCAAAGTCTCCTGGGACTTTTGTATTACGTCCTGCTGGCCCTGCTGTTCTGCACGGCCCGCCGGCGGAATGGTTTCGCCGCCGTGCAGGACCTGGCGTCCAAAACGCGGGTGATTTCCCGCGTGGCGCTCGAATCCAGACAGGTACTGGTCCCCGTCGAAGCACCGCCGCCGGTCGCTGAAAGCGGACCGGCCGTCGGACCGTATCAGGTGCTGGAAACGCTCGAGAAATCGCCCGGGACGGAATGGTTGCTCGGCTACGACCTGCGCCTGCTGCGAAAGGTGTGGATCCGGATCGTTCCGGCCGGAACTCCGCCGGTCCCGGCCACCTTGCGAAACATCGGCCGGGTGGGCCGCCTGCGCTGGCTCGCCGGACGGCGCGCGCCGGGCGAAAACTGGGACGCCTTCGAAGCCGTGAGCGGCAAACCGCTGTTGCAGCTGGACCGGACCCGCCAGCCGTGGAACCAGGTGCGGTTCTGGCTCTATGACCTGGCCTGGGAAATCAGCGCGGCGGCCAAAGACGCTACCCTGCCATCCGTGCTCGCTTTAGACCACGTGTGGATCACCGGCGACGGTCGCGCCAAGCTCCTCGATTTTCCCGTTCCCGGACTTGGCTCCGCCGCCGCGGGCAACGTGCCTCCGGTTCAATCCTGCGGCCGCTTTCTCGGCGAAGTGGCCGATGCGGCTTTGACGGGCCGGTGGGACACTAATGCAGAAGCCCCAAACGCGGCAACTGTCCCGCTGCCGATGCATGCGCGCCATTTCCTGGACGGTCTGCCGCAACTGCCCGATGCGGATGCCGTCACCGAAGCGCTGAAGCCGTTGTTGTCGCGCCTGGCGCAGGTGACTCGCTGGCGCCGCGTCGGCATCGTGGCCGGTTGCCTCGCCTTTCCGCTATTGGGCTCCGCCTGCATGATATTCGGTGTGACGATGATGGAACAGTGGAGCCGGAAAAATCCGGACCTGGCAGGGCTTCAGCAGTTGCTTCAGATGCGGACCACCCTGAATACCCGGTGGACGAAAGACGGACCGCATCCGACCGACCACCAGTTGGCCATCTACATTGCCGGCCATTACCGGGGTGTTATCACCAATGACGCGGCCTGGAAAAGCGGGCTGGCGCTGGCATACATCAAAGGTGAGCCCCGGCGATTCGCCGAGCAAAGCATTGCTGAAAATCCGGCGCCGGCAGAAACCGAGTTGAAGGAAGCGGACACGGCCATGGAGAAATATCCTCCGTACAAGACGCCCGGATTCGAGCTGGCGAAGAAGCCGTGGTTTCCCTTCGCCATATTCCTGGCCACGCTCGTAATTTACGTGGGTATCCCCGCCCTGGTGGCTGCCTTGCTGTTCCGGACCGGGCTGATATTACTGGCGGCACGTGTGACGTTCGTCCGCAAAGACGGCCGGCCGGCCTCGCGACTGAGGGTGTTCTGGCGCGCGCTGGTGGTGTGGAGTCCGCTGTTGCTGGGGGTGGAGGTGTATGTCGTGTTCTCAATTTGGTTCGCTCCGCTCACCGCCGCGCTGGCGTCCGCGCTATTCGCCTGCGGCCTGGCGATACTGTCGCTGGCCTTGCCCCATCGCGGCCTGCCGGACCGCCTTTCCGGCATCTGGCCCGTGCCGCGCTGACGGCGATGGCGACCTCCCGGTTCCGGACTCAGCTTCCGGCTTTTGCCTCCAGCCGGTGATAGGTAAAAGAAAGAGGCAGGCAATCAAGCCTGCCTCCTCCGAAACCCCGCTTAAGCAACGAAACTCAGGCAACTGAACGCCGGCGCAAGAGCATGCCCGCCAGGCCACCCAGCGCCATCAAACCGAGCGTCGCCGGCTCAGGAACGGCAGTGATGACGGTAAAGCCGGGATCGCTGAGCAGGTCAACGTTGACGTTGCCCACGACGCCGTTTCCTTCAAGGATGCCCCTTGAAATCAGGTCGTTGACGGTGGTGGTAATGTCACCGGCCACAACCAACCGGCCGCCCGCAACATCGATGAGACGCGAGGCGTCCGTGGATACACCGCCCCAGAAACCGGCCCCCGCCGGACCGATCAACAGGCCGTTGTTGACCGTCACCGTCCCGCCATAAATATTGAGGTGCCCGCCCAACGCGAAATACTTCGTGTTGACCTGGGAATTGTCGTACAGGTTCATTTCCACATGCGGTGCGCCCGCGAACCAGAACATGTCGCCCAGAAAGATGCTGTCGCCTGAATTATAGGAGCCATTGCCATACAGGTTGATGGTGGATTTGGGTCCCGCCATGTCGCCCACCGGCGCGAAGCCAAAGCCGGCATTCACCGTGCCGTTGATATTCAGGGTTTGTCCCCACTCCGGCCCGAAAAGCTGGTCCGTGAGCGATATCGTGTCCGACGCACCGATGGTGATCGGCAACGGCGACGAGGTGGGGAAACCCGTGCCAATGAAAATCTGGAATGCGCCCGGTGTCGGCGCCACGCCGCCCACCCAGTTGGCGCCCTGACTCCACGTCGTGGCATCGCCCAAGCCGGACCAGTTAAAAGATTGGGCGGAAGCACTGAAGCCAAAGGCCGCCGTTAAAAACACCGAAGCCAAACCACCGAATTTCGTTAATTTCATAAAGTGAGTACGCCTTTCTGATTGCAGAGATTATGACGGATTTGAGGAAGGGAAAACAACGCCACTTTGCGGATTAAAAGCACCACTTTGCGACGCGGCAAGGTGTTGACACTGATTGTGCCATGAATTCACCTCAGTTCGAAATCCGGGCCCGAGGAGGGACGCGAGGCCCGAATTCAACCCTGAAGCCTGTTGGCCTCGTTTACCGGCAAAATTCCGCCCCTCGCGGGGCGCCGTTCACCCCTCAATTCGGTCAATATGTCCCTATTCCCTGAAGTTTTCGACCGGCTGTGTTAAATAACTTGCACGGTTCGGTTGCTCAGTTGGAAACACGATTCGGGTGCGGAAGTTGGGGGGAATAGGAAGAACATTATGAACAATTCCTGGACATGTTTTTTAGCCGGTTCCTTGCTGGTGGCGGGCAGTACCGCCATGTCCGCGCGCGCGCAGAGCAATGTCGTTTACGCTGTTGAGTTCAACACCAGCAACAACCGGTTCGGCACCATCAACCTGATGAACGGCAGTTTCACTGAAATTGCCTCGTTGGGTTCGACGCTTTACAACGACATTGCCTACGCCCCCGACGGGTCACTATTCGGACTGGCCAACAACGGCACCTCCCTGGTGACGTTCGATCCCACCAGTGGGGCGGTCAATACCGTTGCCTCACTGAGCCTGTCCGGCATTGAATCCATTGCTTTCCGACCCAGCGACGGCGCTTTATTTGGAGCCACCGGCAGCGGTCTATGCTCGATCGACCCCGTCACCGGCCAGGCCACTTACATCGGGAATTATGGCAGCCCCTATAATCTCAACCTGGCGCAGAACATCCGTTTTGATTCCGATGGCAACCTCTACTTGAGCAATACCGGCGACAACACGGACCTTTACCGGGTCAGCACCCAGGATGGCAGTGCGACGTTCGTCGGGGAACTCGGCGGGTACGCGAACCTGATCCTTGAAAACGGCAGCCAGTACATGTACGGGGTCAGCATTCCCGCCATTAACGGAGCCAGTTCCCAGCCGGTGCTGGTCTCCTTCAACCTGGGCAGCTTTGTCGATGGCGGTACCAACGCGGACGGCAGCATCCACCAGATCTCGGTCACGATGGTCGGCGCCGGCGCCGATTTCCCGGTCAATTTCAATTTCTCGGGCAATGTCCCCAACCCGGTCCTGCCGAACAGTCCCGATGCGGGCACGCTCTCCATCGCTCCCCAGCCGGATGGCAGCATGGCTATCACCCTGTTGGGCAGCACCAACCAGACGTACCTGCTCCAGGCTTCCGCCGACATGAAGAACTGGACGTTTATCAGCACCAACCTGACCGATGCCAACGGGTTGTTCACGCAGGTTGACCCGGACGCGAAGAATTATCCCAGCCGCTTCTATCGGAGCGTCGTCCCGCAATAACTATAACATCGAATTCACCAAATCACCTGATCACCCTAACCATCCAGACAATGAACGAAACTCCCAATCCTGGCATGAATGGACTGACGCCACGCCGCGATGGAACCATCGAGATCGACCGTGCTCCCGCCGGCGATACCAGTGTCCAATTCACCGTTCCCGTCCGGGAAATAACGCCGCCGGCCGGCGAGGGCGCCTCGTCGCCTGCCAAGCCGAAACGCTCTTTGTACATCCTGTGCATTGACGACGATCCGCAGGTCAGGGAATTCATGACGGATTGCCTCTCGCACTTCGATCATCGGGTCATCGTTGCCTCCGGCGGAAAACACGGACTAGAATTGTTCCGCACCGCCACGCTGGAACACCACCCTTACGAACTGGTCATTACCGATCTGGGCATGCCGGACATTGATGGCCGACAGGTAGCCCGGACGATAAAGGCGGAGTCGCCTAACACGCCCATCATCATGATGACCGGCTGGGGATCGATTGCGAGGGAAGAAGGCGATACCACTCCCGGGGTGGATATCGTGGTCGGCAAACCGCCGCGCATGGCGGAACTGAACGACTTGTTGCTCCGGATGGCCGCGCCGGCTTAGCAGGCGGGAAAGGAGGAAGCATAACCAGGCTGAAGGCTGAAGAGCTGAAGGCTGATAACAAACGTTGAATGCCAAAGCTGAAGGTGAACAGACCTTCAGTCCTTGGCATTCGGCATTTCGGCCCCGGGTAAAACCGGCGAGGGTCGAAAGCACGGGGCTGGCTTGAACTCATCGGCGCGCAACACCGGCTCGCCAGCCCAAATTTCCTTTACTTTGATTTATTCCGCCGCGACTCTGCGTCGCAATCACTCGTTGGTTCCGCATGAACTTGAGACGCGCCGGAATTCTGATTTTGGCAGTTGTGGCGAGCGCCCAGACGGCCCGCGCCATTCCCCCGAACGGTGTCGCGCCGGGGACTTTCCCGGCGGTGAAAGATTTGCCGGTCCGCCAGGAAATGCCCGCGGTGATGATGATGAACGACGGGACCCGGGTCACGACGGTCGCGCAATGGCGGACGCGGCGCGAGGAGATGAAACAAATCCTCGAGTATTACGAACTCGGCCATGCGCCGCCGCCGCCGGGCAATGTGACCGGACAGGACAAGAAATCCCTCACCCTGCTCGACGGCACCGTGAAGTACCGGCTCGTGCACCTGAAGTTCGGCCCGGAAGAAAAACTGGGGTTCGATATCGCGATTTTCACACCGGCCAAAGGCGGGCCGTTTCCGACCATCATCAATCCCTCGTTTTTCAACACCCCGGGCGTGGCTGCCACTAATCCACCCGCCGCGGCCACCACCAATCAACCGGTGATGACGGCCACCAACGCAACGACGACCAATTCGGCCCGGACCCGGTTCAACTTCAGCGGACCCGTGGATCCGGAACAGGCGGCCATCGGTTTTTCGAACCAACTCAGCCGCGGTTATGCCCTGGTGACGTATCGCTACACGCAATGCGGCGAGGACAATGCCGGTTTCCGCAATTCCTCCTTTTATCCCGCCTATCCGGATTACGACTGGGGCGTGTTGCTCGGCTGGGCGTGGGGCCTGTCGCGCGTGGTGGATTATCTGGAAACGCAACCGTTCGTGGACACGAACAAACTCATCGCCTTGGGCCATTCGCGACTGGGCAAACTGACGATGGTGGCGACCGCCTTTGACGAGCGCATCTCGCTCGGTGCGCCCGCCGGGTCGAGCGGCGCCGGCACCGGTGCGTACCGTTTCTGCGGCCCGGGCCGTGGCGGTAAGGAAGGCGTCGAGGATATGACGAGGAAATTCCCGTATTACTTCGTGCCCAGACTCAAAGAATTTACCGGCCAGATGGAAAAACTGCCGTTTGACGCGCACTGGTATATCGCCCTGACGGCACCGCGCCCTTGGATTTCCGTGGAAGGCACCGACGATCAGAACTGTGTTCCCAACGCGGTCAGACAATCCGTGCTGGCCGCCCGGCCGGTGTACGTATTTCTGGGCGTGAGCCCGGACCGCGTGGGCGTCAACTACGAACCGCACCGGCACGGGTTGCCGCCGGCCGATTGGACGGCGGCGATGGATTTTGCCGACCAGCAATTGCGCGGCATGGACCATCATCGGCGTTTTGACCGTTTCCCGCCCGAACCGGCCGCGCAAGCGACAGAGCCGCCCGTGGCAAAGTGAATACGGTTGTTGTCCCGCTTTCTTTAAGACTTAGCCCGCAAAGGTAGGGCGCGTCACTCCGTGCGCGCCGTGGCTGTAAACGAACAAGCGGCGGGCAGAGGACTGCCCGCCCTGCCACGCGCCTGCGGCACTGAGCTCAGTTCCCGCCTGGCCCGGACGGAGCAGGGCATGAATTACATGTACAATCCTCCAAACCGCGTTTTCCGGCTTGAAGCCACCGGCCTTTGAAGGGGACAGTTATCGCCATGAGACCTGAACAATGGGAAATTTTCAAGAAGGCGGCGCGGCTGGAGAAGCTGGATAAAGTCCCCCTGGCACTCATCATTGATAGTCCCTGGATCCCCGGCTACGTCGGGGTGAAGCACATGGATTATTATCTCGACCCGGAAGTGTGGTTCCAATCAAACCTGAAAATCCACCGGGAATTTCCGGACATCATCTTCGTTCCGTCCTGGTGGATGGAATACGGCATGGCCGCCGAGCCGTCGGCCCTGGGCACCAAGATCAAATTCTGGACGGACAACACGCCCAGCGAATATCACACGTTGTACCACATCGAAGACCTCGAAAACTGGCCGGAATACGAGGTGGAAAACGACGCGTTCATGGCCATGACCCTGCATCGCATCCGGATGCAACGGCAGCGAATCCTGGACACCGGCGAAATCCTGCCGCTGGTGACGTCGCGCGGGCCGCTCTGCACCGCCGGGTTCGTCCGCAGCACGACGGACTTCATGATCGATATCGTGGAAAAGCCGGAATGGGCGCACAAATTAATCGACCGCTGCACCAGCCTGATCATTGACTGGCTCAAGGCGCAGGCCAAAGCCATGGGCAACACCGTGGAAGGCATTTTCATCCTCGACGACATCGTCGGGTTTATCAACGAGGAGCATTACCAGGAATTCGCGCATCCGTACCTGAAAAAAATCTGCGATGCCTTTCCGAAGGACTGGGTGAAGATTTATCACAACGACGCCGACATCAATGCCTGCGTGGAGCATCTGCCGGACTGCGGGTTTAACGTGTTGAACTGGGGCAAGCAGACGGACTATGCGGAGGTGAAGGAGAGGGTGGGCGGCCGGATGTGCCTGATGGGCAACGTGAACCCGCTCGAGGTAGGCGTGCGCGGCACGCCGGATGAGGTGCGCGAAGCCACGCTGGACGTCCTGGAAAAAAGCGGCGGCGAAGGCATCATCCTGTCCGTCGGCGGCGGCACCAGCCCGGGCATGCCCAAACAGAATATCGAGGCCATGTTAAAGGCGCTGGAGGAATTCAATTCGCGCCGCGTGGCCGTTTAAAAAGGAGCTGAATGCCGGATTACGCCCTGATGAACCAATGCCTTTACGAAGGCAAGGCCAAGGAAGTCGAACAAATGACCAGGGACGCGCTGGCGGCTGGCCGGAGCGTCAAGGAGGTGCTGACCGAAGGGTTGATCGCCGGCATGAGCGTCGTGGGCGAGGATTTCAAGCACAACATCCTGTACGTGCCGGAGGTGTTGATTGCCGCCCGGGCGATGAAGGCCGGCATGGGGGTGCTAAAGCCCTTGCTGACGGCGCACGGCCCGGACAGCACGTCCACCGGCGTCCTCGTCATGGGAACGGTACGCGGCGATTTGCATGACATCGGAAAAAACCTGGTGTGCATGATGGCCGAAGGCGCGGGGTTTCAGATCCACGACTTGGGCGTGGACCAGAGTATCGAAAAATTCCTTGCCGCCGCCGAGCTGCACAAGCCGGACATCATCGGCATGAGCGCCCTGCTGACCACGACCATGACTTACATGAATGTGGTGGTCAATGGTTTCAAGGAAAAGGGCCTCGGCCACATCAAGATGGCCATCGGCGGCGCGCCCATCAGCCAGATGTATGCGGACGAAATCGGCGCCGACGGCTACGGCGCCGACGCTTCGAGCGCGGTGGATTTATTTCTCTATTTCGTCGGCAAAGGGCCTCCCCCCACCGCCAAGTCCAAGCTGGACGTCCTGGCCCCGGTGAGGGCGGCGCGCGCCGAATCGTCGAGCGTGCGCCCGGCGAATGCCCGGGCAAAATTCCAGGTGTTGTACTGGCAGGACATTCCGTCGGAGGTGAAGGCCTGGGACGATTTCGACGAAATCAAGCTGAGCCTGCCGCCGCGGTTTGCGGAGCGCATCGATGCCTCGGCGCAGAAGCAGGGCCACATCCAGGCCGATGCCTACATGGCGCACCTCCGCTGGAGCGACGAGCAGGAACGACCGGGCACGGCCCGGGAAGTGGCGGAAGCGGTCAAGCAGGAGCTGGAAGCGAAATTCCGGGACTAGCCACCCGTTCGAAAACGTCTTTTTCGTGGCAGCCGAGGAAACGAGGCTCAGTATTTGCGATTTACGATATACGATTTACGCGGTCAGCGCGGATTGTGGAGTGATTCGTAAATCGTAAATCGAATATCTTAAATTTAGTCAGAGTTTCCTGACGTCGGCTGCTCCAGGCCGCCAGGATTTCAGGCAACTCAGTCAGCTAGAAGGATTTCATTCCCGGTAATTTCTAATTCCACGCCGGCGGCTTTGGCGGCTTCCTGCAAAGCGGCATTCAACATCACCACCGGGTCCTTGCTCACATCGAGCCGGCGCATGAGGCCCTCGCCTTTCTTGGTACCGACGGTGAGCATGACCTTCAGGCCTTTGCGTTTGCAGGCCACGCGGGTGCCGTCGGGTAGCTTGGTGTTCATCGGCTTGAGGAAGGCGTCCAGGTAATGCACGCCGATGCCCGACTTGTCCGCGTAACCGGGCGGCAACTTCTCCTTCGCCGCAGCGTTGATGTCGCAAAGTTTGGTCATGATGAATGTCGAATCATTTCAAAATGGCGACGGGCTGTCCATCCGCCAATTCCTTTTCCTGCTGGGCGAGGGCGTAATGGATCACTTCCAGCACCAGGCCCCACTTGTGCAGGCGTTTTCCCCGGTCGCAGTAACAGCCGGAAGGGCGGGCCGGCCGGTCCCAGGCCAGCACCTCGTTCAAGGGCCGGTCCAGCAGCGGTTTCTCGGCGGCGATGTTCTCCATGAGCGCTTTCGCATTGCTGAGATATTCGCACATGGACTGGTAACCGGTGTCGCCCGGCACAGGCACGCAACCGGTTTCAATAATGCGGTACTGCTCCGCCGGTGACGCCAGCTTGACGTGGTAGTAGAACTCCAGCGGCCGGCCCAGATTGGAGCAGGTGGTGCCTTCATAATGAAACCGGGCTTCCACCGCACCGTCGGCGAGCCGCTCCAGATGGAGCCGTTCCTGCGACCACTTTTGCAGCGCGCGAGAGTTGGTCGAATATTTCGCGCGATGGTCCAACGCCGAAGGGTTCAGGAAGCCCGCCGGGATTTCGGTCCGGCCGCCCTGCAATCGGCGTACGTCCTCGATTTGCGGCGGGGAATGTTTGTAAGGCGCGCGCCGGTACTGGCAGCCCGGCAATGAACAACCTTCACAAGGGACCAGGTTCCGGAGGCCACGAGTCTTTTCGACCTGCCGGGTGAGACCGAACAAGGCCAGCATGGATTTTTTTGGATGCAACATGCCGCTGACCATGACCTCCAACTCCCCGGGGAAAGGCCTGGTCCGTTCCAGCCGGATCAGTTCCCATAGTTTGACCTGGTCGGCAATGTCCCAGCCGGAATAGCCCGGACTGTAGTGAGGCAAGACGGTCATTCCCTGCGGCTCGGCCCAGGCGCAGATGCGGCCGCCGGCGACGGTAATGAGATGTTCCGCCACGGCGGAACCGTACATTTCCTGGAAGAAATATTCGTCAGGTTCACCGGCCTGCCAGTGACGGCGCGCTTCCGCCTCGCATTCCGCGCCCGCGCTTACGGCGACGACCACGACACCGTGCGTCCCGGCAACCGCGAGCCGGTCGTGCAATGGTTGCGAGACAAATTCGGCGCCGTTGATGCGCAACCGCCCGTTTTGCAGTTCGAGGCTGTCGATCTGCCGCGCATAAATCCAAGGCCGTCCGTTTAACGCGTACCATTGACGGGCCCGGTCGGCGAGTTCCCGGGAACGTCCCTCGACCACGTGCCGGCGAGGATAGCCCAGCAACCGGTGGTATTCGGATTCCTGGACGTCAAGGTTCGGGCGGGTGTCGGTCAGTTCGAGCATGGGGCCATCGAGGCAGCAGCAACATCATCGGGTTGAAGCCTGCGAGAAGGTTGTGTATTCAAACGGGTTGAACTGGCAGCCTTCGACGAAGCAATCGAAGAAATGTGGATGGGCCTCCAAGCGGCAGTGCACCACCCGTTTGACCAGTTCCTCCAGCTCGGCGCGCTTGGCGCGCGACATCAACGCGATGCAGGCGCCTTCAATGGAAGCGTTGCCCACCTGGCGGATTTTGGCGTCGGGCAGGTTCGGAATCAGGCCGATCCGTTTTGAAGACTCGAGGTTCAGGTTCCGGCCGAACCCGCCGGCCAGGTAAAACACGTCCAGCTCGGACGGCCGGATGCCGTATTGATCAAAAATGATGAACAAGCCGGCAACGTTCGCACCCTTGGCCTGGGCCAGTTCGTTGACATCGCTTTCCGTGAAATAAACCGGTTCATTGTTGTCCGCGACGAGGACGATCTGTTCCCCGGCATTTTCGAACCGGCCCAGGGCATTCATGCGGCCGGTGCGGAGCGATTCACTCAACACGTCCACCAGGCCGGAACCGCAAATTCCCTCAGCCGGGCCATCGCCGATGACCGTGATGCCAAACGAACCGTCGGGGCTGAAGACGACCTTTTCAATGGCACCCGGCAGTCCGGGCATACCGCAGGCAATCTTGCCGCCCTCGAATGCGGGACCGGCCGGGCAGGAGGTGGCGAGGATTTTATGTTTGTTGCCGACGATCAATTCCGTGTTGGTACCGATGTCCATGATGGCGACCAGGAGATCCTCATGGGCGAGGTCCACTGCCAGCATGCACGCGGCGGCGTCGGCGCCGACGTGGCCGCTGATGATGGGGAGGCCATAGACCCGCGCGCGCGGGTGGAGCGGCAGGCCCAGTTTTTTGGCGGACTCGCTCAGGCTGGTGGTGGTCCGGCGGCCTTCCGCCATTTCCAGTTCGGTGATCGAGCGATAAGGGCTTTGGCCGATGGAATAGACATCCAACCGGAAAAACAGGTCGCGCATGGTGGAATTGCCGGCGACGACCAATTCGTAAATGGATTTGGGGTCCACCGGAAATTCCTCGATGGCATGGGTCAAATATCCCACCACCGTCCGTTGCAACAACCGGGTGCCGTCCTCCATATCATAATGAATCCGCGCCATGACATCCGAACCGCCGAACCGCTGCGGGTTTTCAAAAGAAGCGTCGGCAACGACCTCGCCGGTTTCCAGGTTCAACAGGCGGAGGACGACGGTGGTGGTGCCCAAATCCATCGCCAGCCCATGAATCGGGCCGGTTGTGCGGTCAATTTCTTCGCCATCCAACAGGACTCGGTCCCCGTCGCGGGTCACCGCCGGCGCCAGTTTCCATTGGCGCGCATGTTCGGGCAGTTCCAGCGCATGACGCACGATGCGCATGTTGCCGCGCCGCATCGTGTGGCAGCGGACCACGCCGGAGTCCTTGATAATCTGGCAGGAACAGGACAGCCGGAAGTTGCCTTTCAGGTGTTTCTCCGCCGCGACCCGGTCGGAGAGGTTTTCCATCCCGGCAACGATTTCCACGACGCATTCCTTGCATTTGCCCTGTTTGCGGCAGGAAGTCGGGACGTTTACGCCGAGTGATTCCGCATAATCGAACAGCGAAGACCCTGGGACGACACTGCTGCGCTGGTGGTTGAAATGCAAATCGACACTCATGGGCCTGCCTTTGATTTTCTTATGCGGTTAAACAGGATAGACGATGCTCTTGACCTGACTCCAGCATTTAATTCAGGCCTTGAACATAATCCCCGGCTGTCCTAATCATAGCGGCTTACGCAGCCCGAACCTGTGCTTGAATCATGAAAAAACCGCTTCTGGAAACCCTGACCGAACGCCGCCTGGTTTGCGATGGCGCGATGGGCACCCAACTTATGCTCGCCGGCCTGGAAAGCGGCGCCTGCGGCGAGCTCTGGAATTTGACCTGTCCCGACCGTGTGCTGGCCATCCAGCAGCGTTATGTGGCTGCGGGCGCGGATTGCCTGATCACCAACACCTTCGGCGCCAGTCGCATCGTGCTCAAGCGGCACGGCGCGGACAAGGACGCGCGTGCCATCAACGCGGCGGGGGTCCGCCTCGCGCGCGAAGCATTCGGTGGGCGTGACGGATTTGTGCTGGGTGACATCGGTCCACTGGGTGCAATCCTCGAACCGTACGGCGACCTGTCGCAGGCCGACGCGCAGAGCGCCCTCGAAGAACAGGCGGCCGCCTTGGTGGAAGCCGGCGCGGACGCCATCATCGTCGAAACCCAGACGTCGCTGGACGAGCTCGGCCTGGCCATTGATGCCGCCAAGGCGGCGGGGGCACCGTGCATCATCGGTTCGCTCGCCTATGATTTGTCGGCGGACCAGACGTTTTTCGTCACCATGATGGGTGTATCCCCCGAACAGGCGGCTAAATTCCTGGAAAAGAAGGGCGCCCACGTCGCAGCCTTGAACTGTGGCACGGGCATGGACATGGCCGGTGCGGCCAAGGTGGCCAAGATTTATGGCAAACGCTGCAAGCTGCCCATCATGGTGCAGCCCAATGCAGGTCTGCCGGTGTTGGAGAAAGGAAAGGCGGTTTACAAGCAATTGCCAGCCGACATGTCCGCCGGCGTGGGAGCAGTGCTGGCGGCCGGCGCCAACATCGTCGGCTCCTGTTGCGGCAGCACCCCCGAACACACCCGGGCCATCCGCGAGGTGATCGAGACGTTCAACCGGAGGCCAATGAGCCGGCCGGCGGGAATTTGACTTGCGGACCCGGCGAAAGCAGTCACATTTTTTCACCATGAAACCACTCTACACGCTGGCGATTGCCCTGGTCCTGCTGGGACAGGCCGGCTGTGCCATTTTTTCCCGGGCCCGGGAAAATGTCCGCGCCTTCGGCGCCACCGGTGACGGCACGACCAAGGACACCGCCGCGTTCCAGAAGGCGATCGATGCCTGTGCCGCGGCCAACGGCGGCGTGGTGACGGTGCCAGCCGGAAATTATCTGATCGGCAGCATCGAATTGAGATCCTACACGACCCTGCGGCTGGAAAAAGGCGCGAACCTGCTCGGCAGTCCCGACCTGGACGATTATCCAATAATCAAGGTCCGCTGGGAGGGTCACTGGGTGGACGGTCATCGGGGGTTGATTTACGCGCATGAGGCCACGCATTTCGGCGTCGTCGGGCCGGGGAAAATTACCGGCAACCCGGCGTTGAGCGGACGGGAAATGCCCCGGCGACCGGTCCTCATCGAACCGATCACCTGCCTGGCGGTACAACTGGAAGGCTTTGCCACCGAGCACAAGAGCATGTGGTCCATTCATCCCACCTACTGCAACGAGGTCACGGCCAAAAACCTGGTCATCCGCAGTACCGGCGGCAATGGGGATGGCATCGACGTGGACTCCTGCACGCACGTCCGCATCGAAAATTGTGACATCGCCACCGGTGACGATTGCATCGCCATCAAGTCGGGCCGGGGCATGGAAGGTTACCGTCTGGCGCGACCCACCGAGGACGTCCTGATTTCCGGCTGCACATTCGGCGACAGCATTTTTGCGTGCATCGGCATCGGGAGTGAAACGTCCGGGGGCATCCGCAACGTGCGGATCGAACACTGCAAGTTCAAACAGGCGAAAACCTATGCCATTTACATCAAGAGCAATTCCGGCCGCGGCGCGTTCATTGAGAACATCTCGGCACAGGACCTGGATGTGACCACCGCGCCCGGCGGTTTTCTCCGTCTCAACCTCACCGGCAGCGGCATCAAGGACGCTGAACCGGTTCCGGGCGACGAAGGGATTCCCCGGGCCGGCAACTTCAGTTTTTCCGACGTCAAGGTGGACTGCGGGACGCTGGTGGATGCGGGCGCCACTTCCCCGGTAAAACCCATCGACGGATTTTCCCTGGTGAACGTGAGCGGCAAGTGCCAAAAAGCCATCATACTGGCCAATATGACCAATGCCGTGCTCCGCGATATCCAGGTGACGGGTTACGAAGGTCCGTTCCTTACGCAGACCAACGTCTCGGGCACCGGGCTGGAAGCGGCCCGGTGAACATATGCTTAAGCCCACGGGGGCCTCGGTTCTGCAGCGATGAGTTTCGGAAAAGGGAATCGTATGGGAACGCCTTGCCAACGACGCATGAGCGACACAGCAATTTCTGAAAAGCCGCCGGCAAGCCAGGCTTCGACGAATCAACCGACTCGCTGTTTTCAGGCGGGCGTATTGATTGCCATCTGGATGACGCTGGGGTGGCTGTTCCGACTCAGTCC
>Ga0265338_10001671_pt1 | contig 35288 bp, 57 predicted proteins | sample 42126metaG_FD_193579 | JGI IMG/M metagenome (GOLD analysis project Ga0265338, IMG submission 193579) | Rhizosphere microbial communities from Carex aquatilis grown in University of Washington, Seatle, WA, United States - 4-21-26 metaG | ecosystem: Host-associated > Plants > Roots > Rhizosphere...
AGTAAAGAATTGAAATCATTAGAATTTATTGAGATCAAAAATGTTCCTACTCCCTCCGTTCCCTTCGCTTCACCCGAGCCTATTCAAGAAACATCTACAAAATCAGTTTTCATTGATATAACCATTAACGAGGTAAAGTTCCAGTTACCATCTAATTTTTCTGCGGAAAGAATTACGAAGATTATACAATTTATTAAGGAGTTATAATGCTTTTGTCTTACACAAACAAAACTGTATACCTTGCTTCAAAATCTGTGGACTTTAGGATGTCTATAGATGGACTATCTTCTATAATTCAACGGGAAGCTAAAGATTTGCATGTACATGACGGAAGCATCTATGTTTTTTATAATCATGCTAAAGATAAAATTAAATGTCTATTTTGGGATAGAAATGGATTTGTTTTATACTATAAGCGTTTGGATAAATGCAAATTTAAAATTAAAGACATGAGGGAAAATATAGAAAATATTACGCCTGAAGAGTTAGAAATATTATTGTCTGGCCTTCATGCTCAGCCTTCCGCGCGCTTAATAGAACATAAAAAAGGTTGATACAATACTTATAAGATGATTAAATAATAAGGATATATTTAATATGGAATATAGAATTGAAGTAAAAGTAAAAAACAACCAGCTTCTTAAATACATAGAAGCGGCCGGATATAAAAGTATAGGAGAATTTTGCCGCTTAAATAACAAAAGTAACTGGGCTTCTACGATTGGCGAATATGTAAATCTTAAAAAAACTCCCTTAATGGCCGATGGAAATTTTTATCCCCACGTTTACAAAATCAGCAAACTGTTAAATTGCTTACCAGAAGATCTCTTCACTGAAGTTCAAATGAACACTGCACTTGAGACCAATAAACGTACAATGCAAGTAAACGAAGCTGAAGTTAAGTATATGCTAGAAAATATGGGAGAAACTCTTCTCCTCGAAGATAAAATTGACGCAGAAAGATTACCGGAAAAGATAGATCAGCTCTTAGAATTATTAACATTACGCGAACAAAAAGTAATTCGCACTAGGTTTGGTATGGATCAAGAACCGAAAACATTAAAAGATACCGCGAAAATGTTTAATGTTAGTGTAGAAAGAATTAGACAAATAGAATCTAAAGCTCTTAGAAAACTTCGCCACCCAAATAGACTTAAAAGTATAATAGATTACAAATAGAAAAAATGGGATAACCATAAGTCTGATTATTACAGTAATCAGTATCATGAAAATACAGCAAATGATATTATTATCAATAAGTTAAATTATTATATGGCTAGTTACTGAATGTATAAAATTTGCACCAACTAATTGAGTAATATTTATACCGAATTTTAGCGTTACATGGAACCAATAATATAAGGAATTATGCTATATGTCGGATAATGTAACATATGTAAATTTTAAGCCATCTACAGTAATGTTAATTAATGAAGACGGCACACAAATTCCTGTTTGCATCTGTTCGTGCGGTAATTATAGTTTTTGGATAGGCGAAACAGGGATTATAGTTTGCTGTGAGTGCAAATCCGAATGCAAGCTTGTAAATCAAAAATTAAACTTGTAATATCCCTCATCTTTAACTTAGAGGAAATAATTTTGCGTTACTTCGATCCAGATGGTCTTGAGATGGATGTTCAAGATCCAGAATTTAACATGGACGAAAAAGGACACAACGAATTTTCGCTTGACGAAGAGTGTTTGTATTGTAACAATCGCAACATGATTAACGATGCGCTTTTGAGTGATATGCGACAAAGAAAGGAGTATGAGTGTCATATTTAACTGAACATGCATTATCGGAGATGGGATTTAAATATCTTGGAAAAAATGTAAAGATAAGTTCTAAAGCATCTATATATTGCCCTGCGCTTATATCAATAGATGATAACTCTCGGATAGATGACTTTTGCGTAATTAAAGGCCCCTTAACAATTGGCAAGTTTGTACATATATCTCTGTTCTGCGTGGTCTCGGCTTCTCGCGAAGAAATATGTTTTGAAGATTTTTCGGGCTTGTCGCACGGGGTAAGTGTATTTAGTGCCACAGATGACTATTCGGGCATGGCATTAACTAATCCTACTGTTCCCGATGATTTTAAAAAGGTCAAGCATGCGCCTGTTACGCTTCAAAAACATTCAATAGTTGGCGCTCATTCCATAATTATGCCAGGCGTGACCGTAACAACAGGTTGTGCAATAGGTGCTATGTCATTTGTTACGAAAAGTACATTGCCCTGGGGTGTGTATTTTGGATCTCCAGCCAAACGCATAAAGGAGAGACGCAAAGATTTGCTAGTTAAAGAGCAGGAATTTCTGGATTCGCTTAAGGAATAACAAGATTTTATATTATGACAATCTCAGTACGGACAGTGACGTACACCTGAGACTATAGAATTGGGGATAACACAGCAGGTCTATAGAGATATGAGCGATGTCTATGTGTTAAAGCCCATAAAAAAACGCGCTCTGGGCTTTATCGGTAGCGGTAGTTATCAAGCTTGTGCAATTCAAGCAGATTGTCACTTAATTCTACGGAATAACTAAATATCCGATCAATATGGTTCCGTTAAGACTTGTCGCGGCAGTGTTGTTATATATAGTTAGTGAACTAGACCCCGATCCTGCCGTTGCTTTTAAAGTGATATTCAAGGTCGTGTTAGTGCCACCCATCAGTGACAATATTATTGTTGATGTGGAACTAATAAAGGTATTAGTCCAGGTAATGGCATAGCTCGCTCCGCCCGCTGTAGTTAGGGAAGAAGTGGTTATGACGCCCGTGGTTCCGCTCGCAGTGACCGCGTTTGCTGCTTCTGTTCCATTCGCCTTACTTGCTAGGTAGATTGTCCCATTTGCATCAGGAAAGGTCACAGTTCGCGTGGCTGCCGTATTGGCAAATGAAAATAATGTTTCATGCTGGGGAAAATCACCCGCCAAAGTACCGTTATAAATGGCAAGAGGTAGCGTAGTATTCTGACTAGCTAATAGTATTTGTCCAGTACCTTTAGAGCCTATTATGGCGCTAACATTAGTATCTGCGCCTGCTGCTAGTAACGCTACTCCTGAACCTGAGGGGCTATTAATCAAATTTATATAATTTACCGCACTTGGCATGGATTGGAATCCAACAACATGATTTGAACTTGCATCATTTATAAATGTAGGTGCTTGAATAACCCCAGTCAATCCAGTTAATGATGTAATATTTGAGTTGGCACCTGCAGTTGCAAAAAGGCTTGTTAATTGGGTAAGGCTCTCTTTATATGTAACCCCAGATTGAACAACAGGGAATATGTCACTTAAGGCTGGTGTGACAATTGCTGGTAAAGCACTTATTTTAATACCCATTTTATATTTCCTTATTTATTCTTATCTTCGGCGGCGTGCATAAATCGCGCCAAATCCCGAACATGTACTTATATTAAATTGTGCCAAACAAGATAAGTACACAGTAGTTGTGCCGGACAGAGATAGTCTTGTACCTGGCACTACAAATACAGGGTTAGTATTAGCAAAAATTGTAGTGCCGCCAGGGAAATATTGAGTAGAGAACAATGAGGCATCGGGCAATGTGGCTGATGTGGTGCTAATCCAGCCTACACCCACAGTAAAGACAGTTGTACCGCCTCCACTAAACCCCACGTTTCCCCATAAATCCCAGTCTCCTGCTGTAAGAGATATCGATGTTACGTCTTTGGCGGTAATATTAACTAGAGAGACTGCGGAGGCTACCGCTATAGTGCTTGTTACTAATTCCCCGACGCTAAGTGCTGCTGCATTATTATTGGTCGTAGTGCCTATGATTCCTGAGGTGCTCGAGAAGGTTAAGCTCGTAGCTGATGCTGCCCCTAAAACTGGTGTCACAAAGGTAGGGCTAGTGCTTAATGAGATAGCGCCTGAGCCATTCACGTTTGCGGCTAATGCTGTGGCAACCCCTGTACCGTACCCCGTGGTTCCCGATATGGGTAAGCCCGTAGCATTAGTCAAAGTCAATGAGGCTGGGGTGCCCATAGCTAAGTTGGTAGGTAATGTCGTACTTAAACTCGGTACACCGCCTGATGAGGTCACAAGTACTGAGCTATTTGCGGTTGCGAGAGCAGACATGACGTTTGCTGATGAAGCATAAAGCAATGTGTTTATGGCATTTGTGGCCGGATAGGTCGTAGTAGACCAGGAAGGCGTAGTATTTGCCCCGGATTGTAAAATCTGTCCTGCGGTTGCGGTGCCTGCTAATATAGCGCCTGCCGATGCCGTACTATAGAATATGCCACCATTCGATGCAGTTAAGCTTGCATTAGTACCCCCATTGGCCAATGACAAGGGCAAAGAGGGTATTTGGGATGTGGTGGCCAGGGTTCCAGAAGTCGGGAAGGTCACGGACGTAGTATTGGTCATGGTGAAGGTATAGGCGAAGGCACCTGAGGTCGTTAAGTTGCCACCTAGGGTTATGGTGCTTGACCCATTATTCACCCCTGTGCCGCCATAGGTGCTCCCAATTACCGTGCCTTGCCAAACTCCAGTACTTATTGTGCCGAGGGTCGTGATCGAGGATTGCCCCACATAAGAGGCCGAAATATCGATTACTGGGGTTGTACCACCGCTTGAGGTGATTCTATTTATGGTGCCAGAAACGCTCGTAACCCCCGTGCCTGCTGGGGTTGTCCACTGACCATTTCCTGCCCAATATGTGGTGGCACTTGCGCTTGTGCCTGAATTTAGATTGGTTACTGGTAAATTTCCGGTCACGCCGGTTGTTAAGGGTAAGCCTATGGCATTCGTTAATGTACCTGATGAGGGAGTGCCTAGGGCGCCATTGAATACCACAAAAGACCCTGCTGAGCCTACGTTTATACCGAGTGCTGTGGCAACCCCTGTTCCTAGTGAAGATATGCCGGTTCCCCCACGAGAGGGCGAAAGCTGACCTTGCCACCCAACTGTGATTGATGTTGCATTTAAAAGTGCGTTACTGGGAGACCCTCCTAATCCTAGGGTGACGTTAGTATCGTTATTTGAAGTTAGGGCTTGACCATTCGCTTGAAATAAAGTCAAAAGTTGTGAGTTAGATTCTTTATACGTAGTGCCCGATTGACTCATTGGAAACACATCAGTTAATTGCGCCGAAGGTGCCGCGGGTAAATTTATTATCTTAATGCCAGCCATGGCTACTCCTGCACTATAATTCCTTGTGATGAATCGGTGAGGATAAAGAGATTATTATCAGTAATTAGCTCAAATTCTTCTTCAACAGCCGCTTGTGCGCCTGCGTACATGATAATTACAATTAATCCACCGTATGCACCTTGCATTTAACATCCTTGTTTGGCGGCCATTACAGCCGCCTTTAAGCAACTACTAACCGTAACTACCTGCTGATAATTGAGCAGAAATCTTACAGCCATTAGAAAGCACAAGCACTAGATAACTTGTTTGTTTGCCAGTATCCAAGAGGCTTAATACGCAGCCACCGGTAGCACTGGACATACAAGAAATCTGTGTAGTAATGGCCGCCCCATTATTCAAGCTTAAGCCGCCTGAGGCCACGGAAAAACCTGTGGAGGCCGCACTTGCTAGAGTCAAGCCATCAGCGGCTGAAGAGGCATACACCCTGAATGGAATAATGCGGGTCATATTTGTACCACTACCGTCTTTAAGCTGGATTGTGACTGTTGCTGTATTGGCGGCGCCCGCTGCTGCTGTGATCGTACATGAGGCTGGATCCACTTGAGCCACTGGGGTTGCCCCATATTTAAGGTTCGTAATATTGGCAGTAGTTGAGGTGAGCGTGGTGATGGTCTTTGCCGTTGTGGTGCCAGCGTCCAACATGAAATTGGCCGTTGCCGCACCTGGGTCTGGGATCGTAATCACTGAGGATTGACCCATGGTGCCGCTAGCTATTGTGGTATTGAAAGCGCCACCTGCGTTGACAGCTTGTAAAATTAATGAACCATTGGCCGCTGTTGCTGGGAAAGAGGTTACAGTGCCCGCATGGCCTGAGGAGCCTGCTATTAGGTTGCCTGTGGTTGTGGCCACGTTGCCTGTGGCTACGGTCAGTCCAAAGGCTAGAGTTGAGGTTGTTGTTTGGGCTTTAATATTCCCTGATGTATCAGAAAATACAGCGAGTGCATTGGCAGTTGATGCGCCACCAGAGAATGATACCCCGCCTGCACTTGGATCTGAATCCCAGTTAAATGCGCTAATACCTAAGATGGATGGTAACGGTTCAACAATGGAAAAAAAGTTACCAGCATTTACTGAACCTGCGCCAACTGAGGCATATTGTCCAGCTTTAATCTGCTCAATGCTTTGCATATCATCAGAACGTTGTAGTACTACAGTAGAGGCAATAGTTTTTACAACATAGATGCCTTGTTCATTAGTATTAGTTTGAGTTTGCAGTAATATTCTATCGCCTACTGCTGCAACTACGCTATCGACTGTTAATGAGGAAGCGGCTATTGTAAGGGTAGCACCTACGCCATTGTTATCTTGGCCATTATAGTAAGTGCCTGCAATATTTGAGGTGCTTACTAGGCGAACAGGAGTCAGCCAGGGCGAAAAGACTGTTTGTGAATATGTTAATGTCATTTTAAATTCCTTTTATTTAATTAAAGTTTACTTCCCTTTACTAACTACCCCATGCAATATTAGTTGCTGTGGTTCCTGATGTATTAACTTGTATTGAAAAGATAGGGTGCCAAACGCCTGCAGCTAATCCGATTAAATCTTGTGTCGTGCCATCCCACTTGATATAAGAGACATTCCCAGTGACGCCAACGTACAGCCAGCGGGCAAATTCTACACTATTATTATTACCGTACATGGTATCTAGCACAACCGTACCTGTACGGGCGACTCCTGCCATGACGCGGGTCGGGCCGGTATAGGCATTAGGGTCTAACGCTGGTACATTTATTAATTGAACAGCCATGTTAACTACTCCTTGTATTATATTTTGATAAATACGTTCATAAAGCTTGTAGGCTGCATATTGCCATCATCAGCACCACGGACGTTTAATACCCCGGTTGCACCACCGCCTTGAGCTGCTATATTTAGTGCTGTAGCTGGGGAATTCGCAGCCGATGTCGTGAATCCAGTTGAATTTGTGCCTTGATTACCAATGGCTAAACCTACTGTACTACCTGGATGGTTATGTGCCGGCATGCCAGCAATGGTTATAAATTCAGAACCTACGAATTCTCCTAAAGCTCTTGAGCTTAGTAATGCGCTATTTCCAGCAGCGGCTAAGGCACATCCTAGACTTCTAGTAAGGCTTAGTCTTTTGCCTAGCAAAAAGTCAGTTATAGCACTCGCCATGTCATTGCCTGGTGGCGTTCTAAGACCTGAGACGGGTGCCCAAGCATCTGATACGCAAGTGTAAAGAGTTGTATACAATTGGAATGTTTGCATATTTGCATAGGTTGTCGCGCCTGAGTCTGCATTACCTATCGAGCCATCATCCATAGGCAACCATCCAAGAGGCGCTTTATTGGTCAGGCTTACTCTAATATCGCCTGTGCGTGGGCTATCAGCAATTGTATTTATTTGATCGTAGGTATCGAAAGTGGTTGTTGGGATAACCTGACCTAGATATAGGCCTGGCTTTGTGAATGCTACATTGGAAGCCTGATTAAGGGGCATTTGTATTTGGATGTAAAGTGCATCGTCATTAGTTTGCAGACCTGGAGTTCCTAACGATTTTCCCGAAACATCAGGGATAGTGATAAATGCATTGTATTGCTTCCAGGATGAAGTCAATACCCACGTAGCTACTTGATTGCGAACTTCAGCACTTGCAGCAGTTCCAGAGCCAAAATATTGTCTGACCCATCCCGTAATTGTCCCAGGAGTTGTTGTATATTTTGCCCAAATAGACAATGTCATTTTTTGGTTAGAGAGATTTTTTACTTTCTGGCAAATTGGAAATTGGAAGGCTTTGTATTGTTCACCTATAGGACTATTAGTACATTCGTAATTTACATATTCTGATGGTGTGACGTCAGGTATTAAAGCTGCATCTGACAGCAGAAATGTTGGGAATGTAATTTGATCAGTCGCAGGAGTTCCAATACCAGTATTTGTCACCAAACGAATGTCTCCTCCTAAGCCACCATTTGTGCCTACAAGAGGATTAACTAAAGCTGGTGTAAATCCCTTATGATTTGAAGGGGCAATGACAAGATTCCCTGATCCAATTGGGTTTGCGGTTGCGTCTATATGATCGATGAATTGGTTATTGCTAATAAAGTTTACAATGTTAACATTAACTGTTCCGCCACCTCCACCACCTCCGCCTGAACCTGGGGGGAAGTAATCTTGTATTGTGAAAAGTTCGGTTCCATCTGCTGCATTTATCTCTAGAAAATATGTATCATTGGGATTGGCAGAGTCTACTTCCCAGTAGAATGGCCCCTGTGTTCCGTTCGCATCAAAAATAATTGGATTAGGCCAAGCTTTATTACCAAATGGATCCATCCAAACCGCTTTATCTTCATCAAAATTAAGATTACGTTTTGTTGCCATGGTAGCGCCGCCCGCTACGGTTCCGTCATTATTGATAAGAACCCATTTTGGGATTGGGGCTAAGAGATATGATATTGTTGATGCCATGCTTCACTAGTCCTTGTGAAAATTTACTTTATTATTTGCTATTGACAAATAACGAGCATTAAGTTATAAATTAACCATTACTAAATGGAAACTCTTATGCTACTTACTATAATCATCTTCGTTGCCTTACTCGCAATTACAATAGATTGGTGGATGCCAGATTAAAATAAATGCGATAAAGCATTTGTTCCTAGGCTGGCCAACGCTCCTAACCCTGTAATTTTACCTACTGTTTTAGCTGATTCTTTATTTTTTATCTTTTTATTAAGAGCATTAATGCTTTTTTCAACTTCAGGAGTTATATAACTACCAAACCCTTTGCTTTTAACATCCTCAATTTTTTTGAGTAACTCCTCAGGGTTTAATTTATTACCACCTATGGCATTAAATAATATCCTATTTTTTGCACTGGCTGGTAAGTCTTGCATTATTTTGTTTATATGACCAATTTTTTCTATGCCATTTTTTTCTATAAAATTAGTAGGTGAACCAAATGCATTGTGCAGGTTTTTTATATCTGTCTTGCCCCCTTGTACAATGTCTAAAATCTTTTTGTCTTGTCGGAATGGAGCAACATGCTCTCGATATAAATTAAGTCCTTGTTTATATTTATCGCCTATTGGTTGATTAGAAGAACTATCATGCTTTTCAAGAAATGCTCCAATATCTTTTTTTACTTGACTGCGAGCATCTCTTAATTTTGCCAGTTGATTTCTTATATCTCCTGTTCTAGGGCGAATTTGCTTTAGATCATCAATCATAAATCTCAATTCTGATTGCAGGTTGTGCGCATTAGAGAAAGTAGGATTTGCCTTAAAAGATTTGTATAGATCGCCAACACCTAATCCTTTGAGTTTATCGAATGTCGCAATGGACTTATCTAACTTATTCAGAATAAATGGGGTTGTTTCGTATATTTTTTCATTCCCAGCTTTTCCAAGGGCATAGTTTAAAAATACACCTGCCTCTTCATTGCGCATATTATACGCACTTCTAATGTCCTTCACTAATTCTTTAGAATTCTTCGTTAAATTGTTAGTGCCGCCACTTAAATAATGTTCTATTTCCTTTGCTTGACCAGTCGGATTAATTTTAGAGTATGTTTTTTTCAAAAACTCATTGTTCTCAAGAGAGTTTTTAATACCACTATATCCTTTACTAACTCCCTCCCCAATTAGTCCGCCAGCCGCGCCCAATCCCATACCGAGCAAAGGATTATCAGGAGCATAAACGCCACCTAGCAAAGCGTTCCCTGCTAGTTTTGATGTTCTGGGAGCCTTGCCCAATAGATTAGATGCAGCATTTATGCCTTTTTCAATAAAAGGTACATTCATTGCGGATTCTGCGACATTCGCTACTTTTGGAATCTTACCAAGCGCTTTTAAAATTCCCCCTGGCGCAAAAAAGGATGCTATTTCGCCAGTAGTTGCGGCCGAATTATGAGGCGCCATATCAAACATAGGAACTTTAGGAATGTTACCACCTACTGCATTGATTCCGCTTATGCCTAGATTCGCCGCCCCGGGAATGATATTTGCAATGCCTTGTCCAAAGCCGCCCGCAATATCCGCAATAGGCTTTACAATATTTTCTTCAATGGGGCGATTAAGATTTCTTTCTACATAATTTCCCGCGCGCTCTAGTAGCCCAGTCTTTCTTTCTTTATTTTTTTTAATAAAGTTATGCGCCTCATATTGGCTATACTTATCTTTATTCTTTAAGAAATTATGCGCGTCATATTGGCTGAATTTATCACTCATAAGTAAATCCTTCAGCCAATGCTTCATCAACTTTATCGGGAGGAATAAAAATTTGTCTATTCCCTTTGTATAATCCCACATATCCCTCGGGAATATCCAGATCGGCCATATTGTAATTTTTTTCAATACTTTTAGTAGGCTTAGCCTTCGTCTTATTTCTTAAGCCACCAATGCTTATATCAACAGAATTTCGAGCCTCCAACCCTTTACGTAATGCCTCATCCAAAAATCTAGTTGCTTCTTGACGGGCTACACCTGATAACCTAGGAAATTTAGCGTTAATTAATTGACCTGAAGCCTTCATCAATCCTTCCGTTGCCGTGACTCCAGGTTGTCCATTAGCTAGTCTGATACGATTTTGCGAAGCTTCATATTGAAGGGCTTGCGATGCAATAAATCTACCGAGTTTTATTTGAGAGGTTTTGTCGCCTTTAAAAGAATCGAAAATTTGTTGAGGTGACATATCGAAATAAGTAGTGCCATAAGGCTCTAAGCCTTCATCGGCGTATTTAGATAATACTGAGAGTTCAGCTTCTGCTTGTTTTGCTTTAATACCAGCCGTAATAAGTGGTGCTGTAGTTGTGCGTTTTGCAATAAGTTTTAAATAATCATCTGCTTTCCCCTGAAGTGGCGGCAAAGGTGTGCCGTCTGAGAAAGTATCATTTCCAGAGAGGTAAGCATTAGATGCATCATTTAATTGTTCTGGTGTCCATTCTGGGTGATCTAGAGATAGTTGATTTTCGAACCCTTTCAATTCTTTTTGAGGCGCACTCATCGCAAAACCGCCTGAATTTCTATATTTAGCCATGGCCTTTTGAGATTCAATACCTGCTTTAGTTACTTCTGGGTAAAATTCATTTTGCAGCCTCAATTGCTCAGCTTGCAATGGCGTCATAGTATTGGATTTTTGTGTCATTGCATTTCTATTGTCAATTTCTGATTGCATGTTAGGAGCGTAAAATTGATTATGAAGTTCGGCAAGCGCATTAGCTAAAGCTAGTTTCCTAGGCAAATATTGATTATTTATATTCTGACCTTGTGTTAATGCATTCCTGTAGCCTATTTGAGATTGTATATCTTGAGGATAGTATTTATTCTTAAGGCTTTGCATCTTAGTATTAAGCATGGCATTATTTAGTGAATTAATACCGCCCATAGCAGTTACGATTCTGCCGCCTGGCTGAACGTCATACAAAATTTTCGGTAATGGAAGAGCCATCATAAATCCCTATAAAAAGAAGCCCAAAAGACTTCCTAAGCCACCAAATATGTCACCTTTATCTTGTTCTCTGCCAGCTTCACGCCCATATTCAGCATTTGCCATATTTTCACCCATTTGACCATACATATTAGTTAACGCATTCGCAGAAGATTGGCCGCCTTGAATCAGACTCTGTTGGCCTTGGCCGTATTGCGTGTTTATTCCTAAGACATTCTTTAGCCATTTACCCATATCTTCTGAGGAAATATTCCCAGCATTTTGTTGTAGCTGCATCATCAGAGGAGTGCTACCAGATAAGCCATTTGCTGAGCCATAATTTTGCCCAGCGCGCATGGATTGCTGTTGCATGTATTGTGCCCATGGGCTTTGTTGATATTGACCCATGAGATTATTAATAAATTGACTTGGGTTTGATTGGCTTTGAAGCCAGTTTTGAAAAGCTGGTATTGCTTGAGTTCCGGCATTGAAAAATGGCTGCTGCGTTTGCCTAGCTAAGTCGCCATATTTTTGATATTGCTCGCCTGCTGCTTCATAAGGCTCATCAGAATTTCCAAATAAGCCGCCTAGTATTCCGCCAAATGCGTTTCCTATGCCTAATTTTTCGAAAGGGCTAAATGCCATGTCACGTTCCTTGTGATAAGATACATCATTTTAAACTATTGTTGTCCATTGGCCAACCCCAGCAACTACCTGCCAAATCTGTAATGCAGCAGTTCGTGGCAAAGTTGGCGTATTGGAATTAGAAACATAAATCATTTGCCCTTCAACTGGATTTTGAAGGGCATTTCTCTGTGCAAGAGTTAGAGAAGGCACAAACATGCCATTTTGTGACAAATATCCTTGCAATGTTTGCACAAACGTTGCAATGAAATCAGCCCATATGCTAGATAAGTATATCTGATCTCTGACCAATGGATCATAAGTCGGGAAGTTGTCCAAATCTCGTGCCATCCTCTTTACTCCGGTAACACTTCAAATACCCAGGCCGCTCCTAGGATAATAAATGGAATATCTGCAAAAAATTCAATCTTCGGTACATAACCCTGACCTCGAGGAGTGGTACCAAGTTTTCTCCAAACAGTTCTAAAGGTTCTTTCACCTAGTTTTCCCATATTAGCAGGTAAAACATAGCCATATGTTTGGCCGCCATCTCTTGAGATTGATAGATAAACGACTGGTTGACCTCCTCCTACATCTACTTCCTCCTCGAGGACGATATTTATGCTACTTTCCGTAAGAATTTCTTGTGAATCTTCAGTTAATAAATCAACTTCCTCGAAAACCTCAATATCTTTTTGTCCTTGTAGTAAATCAAGCTGGAATCTATCTATACGCAGGCGGTTGTAACCTTCGGGCGTCATTTGTCGACCAATTCTCACGCGTCTTATCGCTTCCCCATTATTGTTTGAGACTGTGTCATCTACGATGTAAAATATAGGCGCACTATAATCACCGTAATAGTTAATGCCATCAAAATAAGCGTGAGTTTGGGCGGGGTGCCTATTACCATTTAACACCTCTTCTTCATGCCATTTTGGAGAATCAACGGTACTCATTGTGACATTTAAAACATAAGTGTGATTAGCTCTTGTGAAATTTAGTCTATAAAAAATAATCCCATTTTCTTTTATTAAGACCCCTCTGGCATCTGAAACACCTTGTGTTATATCGGCAGCATATTGTGCTAGTTGAAAGTCTAAGGCTCTATTACTTACGAGTAATGTTTGCGTGCCAGATACTTCAACAACTCCTGCGAGTCCATCCCTATCTTGTGCCAAGAAAAACATTCTATCAAAGCCAACTGATATGCTCCCAATAGCAGGTGTTCCTACTTCCATAAGAGATGAATTATTGCGTCTAATGGGTAGGTTAGTGCCCGCTCCTGCGTTCTCCCAGACTTCGGTAAAGTTCTCTGAGAATAAGAAAATTCGCCTATGTAGAGTTCGGCACGCAACAATGTTTCCAGGATGAGATGTAATTGTTCCAAGCTGTAATTGGCCATTATTTGTTACGAATATTGATCCGCTGCCGGATGATGAGAAGGTTATAGGTGTTCCGCCTTGGGTGATTGAGATTCTAAAGATTGTAGGACTTATAACCGCTACTACGTAATAGGTAACACCTGTTGAGATTGCGGGTGTGCCTGTAGGTAATGTGCCGCCACCATTGAAAGTGATAGGCGTGCCAACTTGATAAAATAATGTTGAACCTGATGTTAATACGAGATTCGGTGAAGCCCCACTTGCAGCCACAAATGAGTTGCCAGTTCCCGCTGAATCTGCACCCCATATAAGACCATTATTAAAGCTCGACATTTGAAACTGATTAGTTTCCCCATTTGCTACAATAAAAAATCCATCGATATAGCAGACATCAATTGGCCTTGAAGGAAAAGCTGGATCGGTTATCAGTTTAAAAGTCTCTGTATTAATATCCCAAATCCACCCTTGAACGCCATCTACGAATATAACCTGAAAAGTGTTAGCGTCTACTCCCACGTAGCCAATTGATGTAGATAATTTCCCTATAGGTAAAGTTTCAAGAAAATCTGATGGCCCCTGAGTTCCAAATACTGTTTGTCCGAATACGTTAAATATTTCATTATTAAATACAAAAGTAGCTCTAGCGCCACCTGTCTCATCATCAAAGTCTAGATCGGCATCAACAAGGCCTGATGTCGAGAGGAGAACTTTAGGCTTCTTACCTTGAGGATCGATAAACTCGAACATATTGATCGTACGTTCAGCGTTAATCGGCGTATAGCGTTGATTATCATAACTTCCGACTATATCGTAATCTTTTATAGTCATGTTAATACGCCAGTATATTTTGCCAGTAGAAAGGCTCTGGTCTTTGTAATATCGCCGTAGGTCTTACTGTAACGTCAGTTTCATTAGCATTTTTAATAATACTAAAATAATCTTGATATTCATCTTCTGCAGATTGCGGCCAGTTGCCAGAAGGATAATAAGATAAGAACTTTCTTGCCAGCGCGTATTTCATAAAACCGTAATAAAAGGGTGGTAGCTCACCTATGCTTTGGTTAGCAATGAGTTTGTTTATCATCACCTTGCAACCCAGTAGACAAGGGTAGGGTTGATCTGGTTGCGGATAAATTGTTACAAAACTTTGAAATTCTTGCTTATCAAGATATATAAATCCTGGACGTGTAGTTAAGGGCTGTAACCTTGTCACACCAAAAAACTGAGACTTTGTAATAATCTGCATGGGATAGATAATCCCTTGTCCCGCACTAGGTACCGTGTAATTCGCGAAAGATAAATCTACAACTCGATCAGCATTAATGTCGGCTGGAACCATGTCTGATATAGAATACGTGCCTTGCCCAACTACCATGTTGAAAGGTATTTCAGTTAAATAAGGAATATAAATACTATCTGCCGCAAATTTATCTAGTAGTTCATTGATTAAATCAAGACCTGATGAGAGCATGAAAGCATCTGGGGTTTCGCCCACACCTAACTCGCCCAAGAGATATAGAGAATTTATAATTAGGTCATTGGTAGTGCGTGCCACTTGAGACATAACATATCCTTATGTCGAAATATTTTGCGATACTTATCTAAAATAAATCGGTTTATCGGTATAATTATGCAATAAACCGATTTATTTTTATTACTTCAATGGAAATGCATCATCCATGTCACGACAAAGTTTTCTAGCTGACTCTTGTGCGTGCGCGCCATCATTTGACATGTAGGCGTTAAATTCCAGCATCTCTTTAGGAGCACCAGGACGATTTCCCATCATCTTAGTTAATTTTTCTTGTTCGCGCTTAACAAAGTGATTGTTTGACTCAACCATTGCATTATTTTTCATTTTTATTTCCCCTTCTTAGGCTTAATTTCGTTTTGAGCGTTTTTACCTTCTTCGGCTACTTTATTACGAAAATCTCGTGCTTTCTTAGGACAATCAAACCACATGCCCGATGCTTTCAATTTTCTAGCCTCATCTTCTTCAACGACGATCATTGGGTTAATTGGATGATAAACACATGTAAGCATCGGATTTCTCCTTAAGAAAGTACTTTAGTCGCGTATTGCGCATGCCATTTAAAGCCGCAAAGTAAATCTATACGCATATAGTTTTGATATCCTAAAATATCACCAGTTTGTGTTACTGCGAGTGATAAACCAGTTTCAGGATCAACAGCTACTGATGCATAAGGAACTTGGAGCTTGTAAAGTGGAGGGCATACAATATCAAGGCCTCGACTTGGGTATGCTACGTTTACATTATAAGAACCCACCATCGTAACAGGCGCGTCATCAGGAATAGGATTTGATACGTTTCTGTTAGGATTTAAAGTGTCAGATATAATGACGGGCAACACTGTGATTGTGACGTTTCCTGAGCCATCAGAGTTCGCAGCAGCTTGTACTACAAACTGCATATCTTGACCAGTAGCAGCACGTCCCACAGGGTTTACAGATTGAACGCCAGCTATGGAAATTACATCACCTGGTAAGAAGTAGTTTGTAACGCTTATAGTTGCGCCATTCATGACTATTGTATTACCAGAAGACACAGCACCATTCACTAAGAGTGGGTCAGAAGAATGTAGGGTCGGCCCGGCTCCAGCTATATGATGCTTAATATTCTGAGACTGGAAAATATCAAAATAAGATAAGTGACCAATCGCAGAAGAGCGTACGATGTCCTCGTTAAATACTGGAGTGAAGTTATTAAGGAGCGCACCTTTCAAGCTTGAACCATCACGTACAGTCATCGCTAAATATGCATCAGATGCAATATTAACGCCTTGCTCGAGTAACTTCGCGCCTGCTGTATCTACAGTTGTGAAGCTGTTGATAGGGACGCCTGCAGTGCCTGTGAAGAAGTTCAAATCTAGTTCAGCAGATCCAGAAATGTCCTTTTCCATCTGTGTAATAATTTCCTGTATTGCAGGAGCAATAAACACACGGGAGAAGTCTTCAATACGTAATGTCAAATCTTGAATTGTATAGGCAATAAGTGCGTGGTACTGGTGCGCAATTACTATTGTCTCGACCGTTTCAATAATCGACTGAGGAGTTGCAACGGAACCATCACCAACTATAAAGTGGTTTTGGCGTCTGACCTGCAGCGTATCACCGATTTTGTAACCGGACGAAACAAAATCATCTTGGTAGATACGGCTTGCAGTCATGACAAATGGTGCATTGTTTGCAAACATTGCAAGTGCTGTATTACTGACTAGGTCAGTTGTAATAAATTGGTTAGTCATTTAAATTGCTCCATTAATCCTTTAATGGGCACTTAAAATAGCCGGGTCTCAAATGGTTTTAATCCTTAAAACCGCGTCACTTAAAAGTGCCTGCCTTCATACGCGCTCTGATAACAGAGGGTGGCGTTTTATCCGTAATCGCATTTGAAGAATGAGCTGGATTTGGTCTGATGGAGCCAATAGGGTTAGCTCTCGAAGGAGTCGATTGCTTACCCGTATTGCCGCCCATCAAAGAAAATGACAGCTTATTAACTTCTCGTGCTTGATCTAGTGGATGGAGTTTTGAGATTCGTTCCAGTTCTGATTTATTCTTACCGAGTTTGTAGGCAACTTCAGCAGGGTTTTCAACGAGCAATAGTGCATCCCGCACATGTGGAGTAAAGGGAATATCATCGCCTCGTACCACGTCGTCAAAATCATCGTACTTGTCAGACGCTTTATCAAATTCGCTATGCAACCGCTCGTATTGCTTATGCACATGAGCTTGACGTTCTGCGTCTTTTGCTTGGCGTTCGGCGTGTTCCTTTGCGCCTAGAGCCAAGCGTACTGCATGCTGAATTCTCTCCTCTTCATTCATTCCGGGCGGAATGGGCTGCCCAGGTGATGGATAAGGATTTGAGTTATAAGAATATGAGTCATGTGGGTTAGCGCTATCGCTATGGGAATTTGTTTCAAGATGCATGATTCTCTCTTGCAACTGTCGCATCTCCCTTGCGTGCTTTTTGGCTTGCATGCCCAGACGTTTTTTGACCCCATAAGGATCTCCGTCTGAATGTTCGCCCTCGTCTGGGTTAACAGTCGAGTTATCTAACTCTGGTGCCTCATCTTCCTGTGCCGCACTTACTTCTTCGGCAATCATATTCTCATCTGATTCCAATTCTTTTATCTCCATATCGACATTTGTAATGTCCTAAACCTTACGGTAGGTCTGAAACCCTGAGAGTTCCCTCTCGTCTAGTTCAAGTATAGTTCAAGTTATTTTGCAATTGAAACCCCACCTGTGGGGATAAAGTGCAATTTTTACTTTTTATGTTCCGTTATCAGTTTGTTTCTCTTCTTTCTTATGCGGATTAGCATGTTTATGTAAATCGGCTAGTATCTTGGCCAAGTCTGTAGAAAACTTGGATTCTGCTTTTTCTTTATCTAGTCCATGGGCGAGCCTTGTTTTTTCTAAGCTTGCTTGGTGATTGTAAATGTCCAACTGACTGTCGAGTTCAACTTTCTGCGCTTTTAATAGCAGATCGGCCTTGTCGAGTTCATGTTGCTGACGTTCAAGTTCTAATTTTTCTTGTTTGTTTTTTATTTCAGCAATTTTGGATTGCAACTCCATTTGCATGAGTTGTTCTTGTGGGTTAGGTGGAGCAGGCGGCAATTCCTTACCTTCTTCTTCTGCAATAATTTTCGGCGGCACAAGAGTTTTAAAGCGCTCAGCAATCTGTGGCATGTATTGTACATCAAGATTCTTAGCCCAAAGGTCTGCCACAAGTGGGAATGTTTGGGGTGCTGCTTGTAATGTTTGTTGGAAGAATTCTAGAGCGACCTCTTTTTGAACTGCGAATGATGGCCCCGTATCAATTTCAATATCATACTCATCATCATCGAGCACGTTCTCACGCTCTGGCTCACCTTCTTCATTTTGACCTATAATTTTATTTAAGACTATAGATTCGGTTCTACCATCTGGCTTTGAAACTATGAAAGGACGCTCATGCTCTCCTGCAATAACAGGTAGTAAATCTAGTACGATTCTTCCGCCTTGCTCAATTGCTTGATTTAAGTTACTAAACCAAACTCCTGCTGACATTGAGCCTTCCATTTTACGCTCACGCCGTGCTTTTCCAGACATATCGTGACCTTGGAGCGCTTCGTTTTCTGAAAAGCCTAGAATTTCTCGGATGTCTTGGCAACCGCGCTGGAATTGTTGGAAAAGACCTTGTGATATTTCCCAGGCCGGCATTTTCTGCGGCATCTGTCCGGTTTTTGGGTCAGGTTTAGCCGTGAGGATGCCCATTTGAAGCTCAGGATTCCGCCACATTTGTTCATTGCCCACAATGTTGTCTGGTGTTCCGAGCCATTGTTCACGTCGTCTATTTTTTATTTCTGCTGTTATTTCAGAACCTACATAGTTCACAAACTTCTGCGCATCGCGTGCCTCATGAATAAATGAGCGCGTGTATTGTTGTCCGTTTACATAGTTTGAATCCCCATCTACAAACACTTGAGGCAGATATTTTGACGGCCAATCAGTGAACTTAATGATTTCATTTTGCGTAAGAAGATATTGTCTAATTTTGTAATCTTTTTCCATGCGCTCGCCATGTATTTCAGGAATTCCGCGCCTAATCATATCTCCTACAATTTGAGAACTATCAGCTAAAGAGCGTTGCATCTCAATTTCTCTTTGCATCTCAAACCATTCATATTCTGTGACAGTCTGGCCATTTGTGAGTAGCAAAAGTTTAACGGGAAACCATTCTTTTTGCGTGTACTTACAAACGACAATTGTGTCTCTAGTTTCCCATTGAAAATCTAGTAATGAGCGAGGGTCAGTGTATGAGACAGGGTTTATAACGCCTGGGAATGTTGCGAAGAACTCTGGCTTTCCGTACAAGAATTGTCTAGCGCAAAAATCTCCATCTCCCTTATGAGGCTTTAATGCCACGGGGTCAAATGATACACGTGAGGTATCAGGTATAAGCTCATACCTTATGACTTGATTAAATGAATTTGGCTCGTAATCTAGCACTATTTCAAAAGCACCAAAGCCCATCATAAGAGCTGAGCGGAATGCTGTTTGATAAACTAAATCGTTTTGTGACTGGTAAGATATTGTTCGAACTAAGTCAGCTCGTATATCAATTTGCTTTTCATTGGCACGTCCTGTAAGTGAGCGTACCATTAGATCGGGTTTATTTTTGCGTTGCTCAGCAAGTATCTTTTTAACGGGATCGTAAAGTTTATTAAAAGTCATTGCAGGTACAAAAGTACGTGAGAACTCGGAACGTTCAACTGCAGACCACATATCTCTTACGAGAAATTTCATGTCATCTCGGCCACGTACTATATTTTCCCCAAAATACCCATCCCAAAGCACCATGTTTTCACGGGCTTTGACAAGTACTTCTCGCTCGTCTATGCCTGCGTCATCAAGATCGCTAAGCAGTTTATCGCGAATAGACTCTGATTCTTCAACTGGCACCATTGGGTGTGCAATGACTTCCATTTCTTATTTCTCCCCAATCCTAGGGTTGAATCGGTGACAAGTTGTCACCGATTGACTTATTATGCTGCTGGTAAAACTTCTGGTGGTGTAACTTGATCAATTGTTGCTGGAGAATGCTTAAATATTTCCCAGTCGCTAGAGATTAAGTCTTCATAAGAAAATATGAAGTTGCCAGCGTTTGGAGATGGTGATAATACAATTTTCCATACATGAGCCATACCAGGCATTAAAGATAGATATCCGTCTTGCGGACTCCAGCCAGTTCTGTGCATTGCATCACCTAATTTTAAATGTTCTAACGCTTCACTTAACTGCATTTTACTTCTCCTTTTTGTTAATTAAATCTTCATCCACTTCTATAAGTTTTCCACAAAATTTATCCATCATTTCATTAACACAATATATGCACCAGCGACCACTTATACCATTACTCCACATAATGCGCTCATCTTTAGATAATTCCCCGTGTTTTTCACAAACATATTTCATATCATGGCAATACCGTCAATCGGCAAGAACCATTTGTAAAAACGGGCTTATACCATTGATGACCATCAGAACCTACAGCCGCAACAAAGTCTGTTGCATAAACTGCAGCACTTTGCGTCTTAATATAGTTGTCCAGGAAGCCCGCGGCTGAGATTTCAGCAAGTGTGTTATTAGGACAGTATAGATGTCCTATGCGTGGGATAATGTTGTTTTGTCCGGCGAAATTAAGTGTAAACTGGTTAATCTGTGGTGCTGTCATGTTGTTCTCCTTGTCATATTAAATTACTTTTCTGTATTTTTTTGGGACTTTCGGTATTCTTTTCCAGGCTACAATATCATATAGAGCGTCTAAAGATACAGGTCTTGTAAATACATTGGTTCGATCGATTTTCTTAGGATAAAATCTACATCCTATGAAACCTAATCCTACAACTCTCCCATTAGTTACAAGCACAATTTCAAAAGACGTTGGTAAGCTTTTTTTAACATCGTTCCACCCGCGTATATGTATATGTCTCATTGCCACCTAAACACTGGATTAAACATGTTCTCAGGCTCTTTGCCGCCCATCTTCTCTTGACTGATTCTATCAGAAGCAAGCTCCAAACATCCATATCCTAACCCATCCATTGGGTGTGATGCCATGTTTTTATTAGGCTTGTCTTTATAGCGCTCTTCGCCAGAGACCGCAACCCTTGCATAAACATAATCTTTAACAAATCCCTTAAATAGTATAGGGCAGTTGCGCCTATCAAGCACGAGCCCTGGCTTACCATCTATCATTTTGTTTAGAAAGTATTTAACACTAGCAAGTCTTGGGTCAATGTCATTAGTGCGTGCGGCTCTTGTTGGAATGCCAAGCGATGTAAGCTCACCTATGCATGACATTTCCTCAATGACCTCTGACCTATTGTTACCCGCAGGGTCGGCTAGTGACATGCCGACTTTGCAGTACGGAAAGTCCTTAAGCAAACTCGGCATAACAACCGAATCAGCAAAGCTTCTTATGCCCATACCATCAGCCACATACTCTTTCAATATTAAAAGCTGTCCTCGGGGGGATAATTGCATTACCACGCACGCAGGTGTTAGACCAAAGTCCCAGCCAAGTATTAGCTGTTCACCTTGAATTGCTGTTATTGATTCAACAGCATGAAAATCAGGATTGAATTCAGGATAAACACGCTTGCCAAAACCAACTGCACCATATTCACCAAGACAAAAAACTTTAATGAATTCTTGCGATTGTCCTTCTGCGAGCATTTCATAATAATTGTCAGGTAGATGATTTGCATTGTCAGCGCTAGGATTACGTATCCATTTGTTGTCATGTTTTATAAGTCCTGGTGGTTGCTTAAAAAGCTTGTGATTTGGAAAAACTTGCTCTTCAAAATCCTTGTAAATCCAGTGGTCATCTTCGGGAGGGTTGGTATCAGCTATTATTCCAGACCAGTACGGTTCAGGACAAAATGCCTTAGATGGATAGCGGTTAACACGACCTTTCATATGCGCAAGGGCTGCTTTCGGAACCTCTGAGAGTTCGTTAATATAGCAGCCTGTAAGCTCCAAAGATTTAATCTTGCGCACATCTTCTGGTCTATCGAGGGCTATGAAAAGTAATTCTAGCTCTACAACACCATAGCCATCGTTAAATGTATGCTCATAAGTGAGTATTGGCTTTTGGCGCTTACGAATGTCTCCTAGCTCACCAAACCACGACAACCACGTTGCGAGAGTTGTGGTCTGGAGTTCTCCTGAGGTGTTGCGTACAATGCCCCATCGGCTTCTACGTCTTCCAGAATGCCATTTGGGTATGGCACATGCGCGCTCAACAATTTCTGCAGCTGCGAGTGTACTTTTTCCGCTTCCGTAAGGGCCCATAATGACGCGCACAAAGCTGTCATCGAGATGAAAAGCACGACCGGTCTCAGTCGGAATATAGATTTTATCTTCATTATGTCCATGTATGATTACCTCCTTGGTGATGTGATTGATAGTGATTTGTCGTTCTACTTCTTTACGATGTGATTCTTCTATCTGTTCTATGCGCTTAAGTAAGGCTGCGGGGGACATCATTTCTCAAGCACCCTTTTAGGCGGGATAGTTTTAAAAGTGGGATTATAATTGTCTCGGTAATGCTCTTGCGTTGTAAATCTCACGCCACACTTGAGACACTCTCGACGTCTGTAGGTCTGGTTAATTTCGTGTTTTTGTACTGTTTCTACAACACTTGAGTTAGAGTAATGGCAGTGGGGGCATTCCATTATTTTCTAAGCCCCCTCAATGTCTTAAACATCTGAGCGTGAGTTGATGCTTGAGTAAATCTCTTTGATTGTTTTTTAGTTGATTCGACAGTATATTTATCATCATCTGCATTCTCGAATGCGGGCGCTGTCTCCTCTTTACGCTTTTCTCGTGTCTTGTGTACCCATCTATTAGGTATTGCGCGCATCTTAGTCCTTAAGAGCTAGTTACTGGTTAGTTATTTCTTCTTTTTGCCTAAGACTTTATCAGCCTTGGCGTCTATCTTTGCCTTGGTTGAAGGTGATAGCTTGCCTTTGTGCTCCATTTCAGATGCTCTACTTTTGGCGTTTCTAGCGTGTGCTTTGTCAGGCATAGGGTACTTTTTCTCACCAGGTAGCCCAAATTCACCCTTGGGGATTTTCTTGCGTTCTTTCGTTGTTAACTTCATTAGTCTCTTCCTTTAGTTTTAGTCCTAGCTTATCTAAATGATAAATAATTTCAGCGATAGCTATAGTTGTAATGTGTTCTATGCCAATAATATCACTGCGTGTTCGTTCTACGAGTTCACCAACTTTCATTATACCTGCGTTCATGAGAGTGGTATAAACCGAAGGGGAGAGTCCTATCGCTGAAACTGGGGTAGAGAGTATGTTTGAGCCCTCTTGCTTCTCATCTATGTCATCCTCAGGAGTACTTTTAGATGATCTTATGATCATCGATCTTAATACATTGATGTTTTCGTGAATTGTGAGGAAAGCTTTATTATCAGATGCTTGATAAGCACCAAACGCGAATAATGCTATGCCTTGGAGAGCACTGGGTAGATCGTCTTTTTTACTTGTATTCATTTATTTCTTTTTCCTCTTCTTAGGTTCTTTGGCCTCAGAGTATGCAATAGCAACAGCCTGATTGACAGGCTTTTTACCTATCTTAACCTCAGTCTCTATGTTCTTTTTAAACCCTGGACTACCAGGTTTTGCGCCTTTAATCAACGGCATTGTATTATCCTTAATTAATAAATGCCCCCATTGCTGAGGGCAGAGTATCATCAATCAGCTTTAAGTAAAGTAATCTTTAAATAAGCGCTGTTTGTTTGAGCATTTGTGCCAAGAGTAGGAGCGGTTAACACAACAGTCGCAACTGATGTATTAGCAAGTTCTAGCACATCTCCCTTGTCACAGTGTACAAACACATCCGCCACAATCTCATTGGCCTTTTGCTCAGGGCTAATAGTCATGTTAGCAAATGTAGAGCCTGGTACTATCAATCCATTTCTGAAAAGCGATAATGTCCAAACTGGCAATGGGCTTGCGATCGGGTTTAAAGACCCACACAAACCTGTTGCTACATCGTACCAACCGGCAAGATTTACAGTTATCTTACCGTTTGCACCTGCCATGCTCACATCAATATTAGATGTTGCAAAGACAGTGTTTTCAAGTGTAACTACCTGTCCAGCTTGGTTCGGCGCAGGAGAAGCAATAAGGTTTTGAGTTTGTATACTGTAAACTTCTGCAAACTCAACAGCTCCAACTGGGGGATGGTCGCCACCACAATTTACACAAGAACCCGGAATACCTTGGGGGCCTTGAATTCCTTGAGGGCCTTGCAAACCATCTTGTCCACGGGGCCCTTGCACACCTTGTTCCCCTTGAACGCCTTGCATAGATTGACAGCAATCACATTTACACTTGTGATGATCGTGTTCGTTACTCATAATTTTTTATCCTTTAATGATGTTGAGAGAAACTTCTAAATTTAAATCTAAGTCTAAATCTACGTCTATTACAACATCATTAAGGCTAAATTTTGTGTAGTTAAGTTATCCTTTAAACCGTAAATCATTCTTGCCGTAATTAGCCATGCTCTGCTCTGGCAGATTGCGTGACGCTCCAGCATGTCTGTAAGTACTAGTTTGCTGAAGAGATTCGCGTTCTAAATATATGTTGTTGCGAGTAGATAGATAGCCGTCAGGCTTCTGAGATGTGTATTTAGCGCCCATTATTTATCCTTTAAATTATGTAAATGCTCAATTACTTTCTTTGTTGCATTACAAAAATCTTGGTCTATTATCATGAGATATTCAGATTCTTCGTAGTAAGGTTGTAAATCTAGATTGTCAGTCACGATATTATGTATCACTTTACAGCGCATAAATCGCACATCTATCATATAAGTATCATCGCCTTCTTTTAATTCACTCATCAGTAACCACAGTCTTTCTTGCCATCTTTTTTGCCGTCTTTCTTACCGTCTTTCTTTTTAGACATCTTCATTTCTTTGCCCATCTTGCTTGACATCTTCTTCTTTTCTGCTGCTTTCATTTTTTACTCCTTGTAATTTATCTACGCGTTTACTTAATTCTTCGAGCAATGCATTTGCACCGAAATGTTTGTTCCAACGTCGCTCTAAAAGCCATGCGTGAGCTTGCCAGCGCTCGGGTGCAGAAGCGATCATATCTGTATGTTCCATGACTTTTTGCATTTCTGCTTTCTTTATGCCCTGCAAAAAGTCAGAATATTCCGATTCAATATGATTGTCTAAATCATCCGCACCTTGGTCTAACCAGTAATATAGCGTGCGCTCTGATATGCCATTGGCTTCTGCAGCTAGTTGATAGGGAACACGTCTTGATATAGCAGATATAATATTAGCTGTGCGTTCGGGCGTAAATTTCGATGGTCGTCCCATTGGTTCGGGAACGTAATCTTTGTGAGACCTTCCAGCCATAGTAGTACTCATCCTTAAGTTATTTGATCAAATCATAGCACGCAAAAAAAATAATGCAAATAAATATAAAAATATGTTGACATGCTGAAATGCTAATGTATAATAGCATCTTATCAACAACAAACAGAGAGATAAGAAAATGAATCATTTTAATGAACAACTAGCAAGAATGTCTTACGAAGATGCTCTTTTATTCCCAGGAGCAGAGATTTCATGCCATGGTGTTGTGACAAAAGACCCTAATTGTAAAATGATGTCTTATTACAAATCAAAGCCAGGATTGCCGACATGCGGGCTGCAGGCAATGTCAGATGCAGAAATTCGTGATATAGCATTACATCAAGATGAATAATAACAGGAGATAAGAAAATGACTGAACTACTACCATGCCCGTTTTGTGGAAATGAAGAAAACAATGGAATTTGTTGGAAAAGTGATAATTATGTTTGCGTATGTTGCGGATCTTGTGGAGCTGAAGGGGCTAATCAGGAAGACGAAGAAGAAGCAATAAAATCATGGAACACTAGAGCAAGATTGAATCACGAAGCAGAATTCTTTCAGGGATGTTTGTACACAAAATATGCAATTAAAGAAGCTATTGATAAATTAAAAACATGGGAAAAGCCATTTTAAGAAAATGAATAGGGCTCAATCAAGAGCCCCATACCTGCTTATTCAACAGATAACTATGCATATCTCGTTTGTTTCAATCCACGCGCTAGGAGAAGCGCGAACTATCAATTCCCTCCAGCTTGGAGGTTAACGCAAGAATCATATATAAAAATGATTCAGTTTTTTTCTAAGCTTTCAGCATGAAAGTTAACATTACAACCCGCGCATTATATCTCAAAATACAAAGAAATCAAATAATAAATAGCCCTACGTTAATAGGGCTACTAGGAGTGGCTCTTTCTGAAAATCTACAATAAAAGCGACAAAATAAAACCGTATGCGATAACTATATTCTGTCTCATTTATATCATAACTCAAAAAGTTAAATAGTCAAACGCTGTTATCAACAACCAGGGCAAACCTACACTAGATGCAAATATTAATGCCAAACTGCTATAAAAATACTTATCCTTCATTCTCCCTAACCCCTTTCCAGTTTACTCACTGCGTAGTAAACAAAATTCAAGACTCTTTGGCAAGCTTTTTAGACCGTTTTGTTCCACATTTTTCACACGCATTTTTACGTAAAATAGCGACAATTATTACAAGCACTACAGCCTCAATTCCGCCCATGCTTGAAAGACTTAATAGACTCGCAATATCTCCTTCTAGTGTCTTAGCTAGATTAATGACAGTCGAAATAAAATCGTAAGAGCAAATTGCAGCAGGTATGGAAACCGCAACATGAGGTTTTGACCGAATGTATTTTTTTATACTTTTCACGACTGCCTCCTTTCATTACTTTATGAGTTCAAAGTGTACTAAATCCCTGAATTTTTCATCATCAATGTTCTTATTTTCATTCCAATCACCTCCGTACCGCACTGAATGTCCCATAAACCCATCATTTTTCAATTTTACTGCTATACCCAATACAAACCCAGCGAACCAGTAGAAACGTTTGAAATTACCCCATTCTATGGGAAATGGCGCTACATCGACTGCAAGAGAAGGTAATTGGTTGTGGTTGCCATGTGGCCAATCCAGTTTTGAATGTACACTCGCAAATGCTTCGTGTTGCGCTTCTTGTCCGCGATGACCTTCTAGCACCTTGCAATCGAAATGCTTGATCACCTCATTGAACAAAACTTGCAAATCAGGATGACAGGTTGATAATTGGCGTAGTGACTCAGCGCTAAATCTTGCCATTTTAAATCCCCCTCGGACGAAGATAATTGTTAACTGTCCTCACTGCATCATCAAAACCGTAGCAAAAAAAGGCGGCAAATCCAACATCTTTTACAATTCTTTGAAATTCCTCTTGAGCTAGCCAAGTGTCGGTCATGCGCTCTGAGCGAGAATAAGTTCTATTGCGTTTCATCTCTACAAACAACCCATGATATCCACCGCATGGATAATAAATAAACAGGTCGGAAACCCCCGCTCTAAGCCCTAGTAACTTCGCATGCCATCCCTGGGCTGGGGTTCTGGCTCCTTCATTGTCGATCTTGCAAAAAAGGTTTTTCAGTAAGTGGTGCGTGCTCAGCCATTTTACGAATGCCCTTTGTTCCTGAGCTTCGGTTGCAATCTTAGGTTTTGTAAGTACCGCTACTTTTCTTCTGGCCATCCTTAGCCCCTTCTGTTGTCAATGGTGAATCATGCACAAATGGTGCCACTAAATCCTAGCTCGAACTAGATAACCCATCTTTCCCCGATAGACCAGGGTTTTGGGGTTGACCTGCGTGACTTCCTATTTTCCCAGATTCTCCAGGCTGGAGTTTCTGGGTTTTCGTAACCCCAAACATCAGTCTCTCTTCTACTTCCTCATAACATCGTATAGCTTCCTCTATTTTCTCCTCAGGATATGCCGCTAATACTTCCCTACAAACCTGTCTCAAGAACTCAATCTCATCCCCGCCATGCAAATCTGAGACTTTTCTTATCAATAGGCAAAGATAGTTCTTTCGAGCTATCCATAGCCCTTTGTTCATTATTCCCCCCAAGTCTGGTAAACGCGAGTAGGCTTATCATATCGCCGTACGGGTTCTTCAGGTTCTACTTTCGCATTGGGATTGTAGCCAAGTTCTTTCAAGAGAGATTGTTGTTCAATCATGTTCAAAAACTTTCTGCGTTGATACATGTAGTTCACAGGCAATATCATCACTTTCGTCTCAGGTATAGAAATCAAGTACTCTCTAAACTCGTTGTAAACGGCTTGATCAAAATCTCTAGCCCCGGGTCGTATTTTATTTTCGTCAAACTCTTTGTACGGCAAACCTTTGCACTCGAGTTTTGCATCTTCAATCTTTTGCTGATATTCGGCTAAGCGCTCTCTAAAAGACTTCCGCTCTTCTACTGTGGGTATTTTAGGAGGTGGTGGCAGCTCTTTAGGTTTAGCATTGAAGACTTCTAGTTGTGCCCAACATTTTTCAGGGTAAAGCATAAACTCAGATTCTGCGTCTTTATAAGCATCCTTAGATTTCTCTAAAATATCATCTTCTTTGCCGTTGCTTAAAGTCCATGAGCCTATTATGTCATACATCATTTTGACAATAGGGTGGCTAAAGTCACGAGCCATCATCATGCGTATAGCGTCATGAGGTTGTAGAAAACCAGAGTATTTTTTGCATAAGTTTTCAAACTGTCCGAAAGTGGGTGGGAAGTTTGGGAACTTATTAAATGTCTCTTTAGTAGCTAGCACAAGAGTTTTATAGTCATACTGGCTTAAGTCATTACGCCAATCATCAATGCACTCATCCCAGTTGGGATTAGCTCCTAGCCTATTAGTCCATGGAGTACCGTACTTATTAGCAAACTTTGCAAACAAATTAACAATGTTTTCCCTTTCACAAGTAGCATTCAGTAAAGTTACCTTGTTCATCGTAATACCCCCTCTTTGGTGATTGTTTTTGTTTAGCCATGGTTTGGTGGAAATTGTCAGTAGATTGCTGTTTGCCTGTAGATCCTCTTGGCCTTATATCAAGTTCATCTGTCCAACGTTCTTGGTTTAAGTAGGTAAGTGGGTTGGGGATATATCCGTCTATCCATGAGCGATCATTTGCAATCTGCGCTTCAACTTTTGCGATGATCTCCTCTGCGTGGGCGTCTAATTTCTTTGATATCCATTTTTGTTCACAGACTACTTTCCCTTTTTTAAGAGGATAGACTTCCCAGAAATCATCAAAACGAGAAGAAATTTTTTGGGGAGATATAGAGGGGTTTTTAAGTTCTTCTTTTAGATTCTCTCTTTTAGATTCAGTGTCCCAAATTTGGGACTGGTCACCCGTCCCGTTTTTGGGACTGGTACCCGTCCCGTTTTTGGGACTGGTCACACTTTTGGAACCAGTACCGTTTTTGGGACTGGTGAACTCTGATAATGAGTTATCTACGTATGTAAGTCTCATTACTGGTATTTGTCCAGAACGTCCTTTAAATTCACCTGAGTATTCAAGAAGTTTTTTATCAATTACAGATTGACGTACCTTAATAATTGTTTTTCTATCGAGCGTACTATCTGCAATAAGCCTATCGATAGATGGCCAACACTCATGAGCTTCACCAGCTCTATTGGCACATGCGAGAAGGAATAGTTTTTCGCTAGATGTTACTTTTGATTTAGGCAGTCGCCAGGTGGCAGCTGTAGCTTCTACACTCATTAGTTAACTCCTTTTAATAATGATTTAAACGCTTCATGCGCATAATAAAAGTATAATGAGAAAATATGTATTAAAGAAAGGTTGTTATTAGAATGTTTCATCGATATAATTGCCTTGTCGTATGGATGCTAAGCGGTGTTACTTGCCAAAGCGTGCATCCGGTTGTAAAGAATGAATAAGAATCTTGGCGGATATGGTATTCATTCGGTTTATAAAAGTTCTCGCAGGCGGGAACATGAAGTGCCCGCCCTTAACTTCCAAGTATTATGCCCCAACTCAATTAATAAGTCTCTAAAAATCCTAATTTTTAAATTTCTAAAAAATATCACGAAACTCTTGCGTATATAATAATATATTGGTATCATAATGCTATTGGATAATCAGTATAAATAAAGGTGGATAAAATGAAAGAAGAAGAAATGAAACAATTTAACGTAAGATTACCGAAAGTAATTTGGACGTTCTTAAAACATGATTCATTTAACACAGGCTTAACTATGAATCAAATTATTACGAATCTTTTAACAAAATATAAAAATAAATCAGAAAAGAAGTTGACACAAGAGTAATGCTAATGTAGAATGGCATTTTAGTGTGAGCCAAAGCAACGAACTTTGACTCACTGAGCGATAATAACCGACAAAGGAAATATCATGAACAACAAAAGTATAACTTATGTAAATAAAATAAATCAAATACTTTCTGCCGAAGACCAGTTTTTCTGCGGTGCAGAAAGCATAAGTGCAGGATTTTTACATAGTCAAGGAGTGACTGGAATGAACCCACAGAGAGAGCTAGAACTATATATTGAGGAACTAATCGCTAATTATGCGAAATACGAAGACGAAGTTTATAGTTTAGATTTAGATCAAATCCCCGATTACGAACAAGCAGAACTCACACGTCTATTTTTAGAATCAATCGATCGCGAGATGGAATGCGAAGCGATTCACGGCAATGATTTTGGCATCAATAGTGATTTTAATTGCGCACTGCTTGCGATGCTTAAAAATGACAATTCGTTCACGCGATCTAATTTTGCAGAAATCACACACCGCAACATAACTACTTATTACGCAGATAGCTTGAACAAAATACTATCAGATGCTTGTAATGATTACTTGCACAATCTCAATGGCGATGAAGGATATTACGCGCGAATTGACAGAGAGCACGGCGATTTAGAATGGAGAAAAATATCATGATGACAGATTTTGTTAGTAGTCAAGAACGTATTTCAATGTGCAAAGAAAAGATAGTGACATTTTACGAATGTGATCGCGCTTTCTGGAATTGTGAGCCTTGGGTAGCGCATTTTTCAAGCTACGACGGAGCACAAATTGATAATGAAACTCCAAGTGATGACCCAATAGGTTTTGGCTGTACAGAACAAGAAGCAATAGATAATTTACTTGAGAACGCTAGATAAATGCTTTATGCGCACTAAAACCCAAGAATTCGAGGGAATTAATGCGCATCTGGGATTTATCTAGCGCCCCGAAATGGGCATAACTAAACTATAACTAAGTTGGAGATGTAGAAATGGTCTTAAAAGCAAAAAAACCTGTTGTTTCTGAATGCAGACTTAAAGCGCTGTTCTATGGTTGTGCCGGAGTCGGTAAAACGTACGCTGCAATTCAATTCCCTAAGCCTTATATAATTGATACCGAGGGTTCAACTAATAAGCCACAATATGTACGACTCATAGAAAAGTCAGATGGTGCCGTGCTCATGACAATAGATTTTGATGAGATGATCAACGAAGTTAGGGAGCTTTTAACAACTAAACATGATTACAAGACTTTAATTCTTGACTCTCTAACTTTGGCCTATAATGATTTATTAGAAAAAGCTGAACGCAAGGTGGGAACAGAATTCGGCCGCCATTTTGGTGAAGCGAATAAGCGAATGAAACAACTTTTGAACTTATTGTTCAGGTTAGATATGAATGTGATAATTACTAGTCACTCTAAGAATGAATATGGTGCAAATTTAGCAGTGCTAGGACAAACTTTTGATTGTTACAAGAAACTAGATTACCTTTTTGATCTTGTATTTGAGATTCAAAAACGTGGTGAAAATCGCGTAGGAATTGTTAAAAAGTCACGATTTGAAACATTCAAGGATAATGACACTTTTCCCTTCTCTTACGAAGAGATTGCAAACCGTTACGGGCGTGCTGTTATTGAGCGTGAAGCCATAGCGCAAGAATTAGCAACACATGAACAGGTTAAGGGTATTTTAAGGTTGATTGAACTCTTGAAGGTTCCGTCTGAAATTTGGCAAAAATGGCTAGATAAAGCTAGTTCTGAAAGCTGGGAAGATATGCCGCAGGACTCTATACAAAAGTGTATTGATCACTTGGAATCAAAAATTAAGGGCGAATAATGAGTAAAAACCTTACAAAGAAAGAAATCAGCTTTCATTCTTCATTCTTTGGTACAGGCGGCCATTTGTCAATACGAAACATCAGGCGCCTTATTAAAAAACACCCTAATGACTTGCAGCTGCAAGAGCTACTGAAAATAGAACTAGCAAAAATATAAGGAGAATAACAATGCTTAATTACGAAGTGATGTCAGAAGAACAGGCAGAGCAAGAGCGCTACCAGCTTCTCAAGGAAGGAGAATACAACGCAGTCATCGCCAGTTCTGAGGACAAGACGTCCTCAACTGGCAACCCAATGATGGACATGTCACTAACGGTTTATGACGAGCTAGGTAAGACATACAGCGTACGCGACTTTCTAGTTTTCACGCGTCAGATGATGTGGAAAATTATAAACTGCGCGGACTCAGCCGGATTGCTTCCTGAGTACAACACGGGTAAATTTTGCTCTAACGCCGTGATTAACAAAAACATTAGAGTGAAAATTGGTCTCGAAGAAGGTAAGATTATTCCGCACGATAAGTTACAGGGTAAGCCTGAGGGCTCGACATATCCTTCTAAAAACAAGGTAATGGCTTATATTAAACGAGCTGAACAAAAGCCATTGGGTCATAAAGAGCCAGATTTGAAAGAAAATGACATTGACAATGATGTTCCGTTTTAATTACAGGAGATAAGAAAAGATGAAAGAATGTACAGCAACCACGACATTTACAGTTACAAAACGTGAATTATTGATTGATAGTGTAGATACATTCGTCATGGCTTCAATGGGATCATTGAAAAATAAAATAGGCAAAGACTTTGTTAATATGATTCTCGCTGATTTCAAAGACGTTGATAATAATTTTCAGTTTGAATTGACAATCAGGAAACTAGAAAACAGTGAGATTTGACTATTGGGCGACGCATGTGCCGACACCTCACAGGTAAATCATGCTTAAGAGGTAAATATGGGTGAGTTTATTGCTAAATTAATAGTTACAGCAGCCTGTGTGCTTGTCATAAATCATCATGTTTACCTTGAGTTGTGGGAAGGTGCAGCGATTGGTGCAGGTTTGATGATGCTCTTTGTTTGAGACAATACCATGTCTAAATGCGACAAATGCGAGCAAACATTAGGAGTATTCATTGAGGATGACTTAGGTACCTTATGTCAAAAATGTCATCCTCAATTTATGAATCCTTGCGATCCTAAAGAAGTGGCTTTATATTTCGATTCAATTGACTTTCCAAGGACAAGAAAATGCCTGAAATAATGAATTTAGATTTTTCTGTAATCTTTACTGGGATAAATACGGCGTTTTGTATGATTTTATATTCCGACTTACTGGCAATGACCAAAAGACTGAATAAAATAGAAACGCTGCTAGTTCATATCAATATAAATCGTCATTGGCCTAGCGATCCTAGTTGTACTGAAAATATCACTAATCATGCGGATTAGTTAGTGTAAAAAATGCCGATACATTGTATCTGTAAATGAAAGATGGAATTAATTACTATGGTTAAAACTGAAGCAGAAAGAAAGAGAATAATCTTTGATGTATACAGTAAAACATCAAAATTTATTCGGAAAGAAATTTTGAACAATATGACTGAAATCGAATATGAGTCTAACCCTGAGTTTTATCAAACCTTGGAATTAAATGCAGTGATTCTTTTAAGTGCAAACATATTAAGTTTTGCTTTTCATAATTCTACAGAAACTCCTAAGTGCATAATGAGAGCTTTTTTTGAAGGAATACATCATGCTTTGATTAACATGTTTGATCATGACATTGAACAATTTAAGAATCTTTAAAAAATATTTTGAGCAAATTGCAAAAATAACAAGGAGTTCTAATGAAATTACAAGATTGGATTGATGCAAAATATTTAGAAATATCAAAACAGCTTCCTGTACTCGTTAACACTGAACCTACAAGTTTTAGATGTGGGCACGTTAGTGGATACAAAGCATGCTTGCTTGAGATAGACAGATTCCTAGAAGACTTCGTGGACGCTGAAAATGAAAGATTTAGCTAAGATGCGCCTCGGCGTTTTACGTGAGATTAAAAACGTTAGAAGATTTTTAGATAACATAGAACGTAGTGTTAAATCCCGAAACCCTGCAGCTATCCAGCGCGCTTATATGTTTCTAGTGCATCTAGTCCGAGAGATGGACGAAGGTTTATTGACGCCGAATAACATTGCGCTAGATGTAGAGATTGCGCAGCTATTAAAAGAAGAGAACAATTAAAAATGATGAATATATAATGACTTTCTACACTTTAGACAAAAATAAAAAAGTAGTGCCATGCTCTATAGACGAATGGATGCATCACGTGGAACATGTTAATTGTGTTGCTCGTGATACTATCAAAGATTACGACGTGTCTACAGTGTTTTTGGGGTTAGACCAAGGTTACAGCTTTACGGAAAACCCACTTCTTTTTGAAACAATGATATTTGAAAATGATAGCCATGAATCTCATGCAAGCTATCAAACCCGATGTTCTACGTATGAACAGGCATTAGAGATGCATCAAATAGCCATAGATTGGATTAAAATTAATCACAAAGAAAAGGAAGCAAAATAATGAATGATCTTAGAAGTTTATGCTTAGGTGACCTCATATCAAATAGAGGCGCAGGAGGATTTATAACTCAAGCAGGTGTTCCACATGATTATAATAGCAGTATAGAAGCATTAATGTATTTGCGGCAACAAATCATATCAAATTCTTGCGCGCGCAAATGACATGGCTTTTCTTCTGGGTTATAGCTGGTCTGCTATCAAGAGTATTTGTAATAGCCCTCAATTTGTTAATGATAGAACGGCTATTAATGAGCTAAATGATTTTCTAATACCACGCTTAGAAAAACTATTTTATCCTGAGGTAGAAAATGAGCTGGATTAGCGTAGAAAATAGTTTGCCAGTATTCTGGAAGGACGTCTTAGTGTTCGATGAAAACGGTTACATATTTGTTGCTAAACATGTTCGTAATAACTGGACGGCTAGCAGCTGTTATTCTGATTGTTGCGGTTGTAAATTAAATGTAACCCATTGGCAACCTTTGCCGGAAATACCTGAGGAATATTAGTGATGGATGATTTTAAACCC
>Ga0265338_10001672_pt1 | contig 35281 bp, 26 predicted proteins | sample 42126metaG_FD_193579 | JGI IMG/M metagenome (GOLD analysis project Ga0265338, IMG submission 193579) | Rhizosphere microbial communities from Carex aquatilis grown in University of Washington, Seatle, WA, United States - 4-21-26 metaG | ecosystem: Host-associated > Plants > Roots > Rhizosphere...
GCGGCCCGACAACTGAAAACAAAAACACCCCTTTCGCCTCCAGGCAGATGACCGTTCGGCGAAAGGGGTGTTTTTGTTTTTCTAAAAGAGAAGAAAAAACGCCGGCCACCCTTGTGGGGGGATCGGCGTTGGAGCGTTTTAATAGCAGCCTATATCCGACCTGCTCTCTTTCTTGTGCGTAAGATCCCAATAGTGGACACCAAAGCCGATGCTGATCGCTATGACGCTCACTACGAGGATTGCGTAGACGAACGGGGCGACGCCGGAGAGGAAATAAGAAACCTCCCATGGGATGACAGGCGTTGATATGTGCACGATAACCTCCCGAGCTCCCCTTACTTTGCCACAATAAGGATGAATGTAAAGGAGTCTCGCCTCCTTTAGATAAACGATTTATCTTCCAATCCCTTTCGCACCCTGTCCCTCACTCTCCCATCGAGAAAATTATAGTCGTCGATATTTTTTAATGTGACCCATGCGTATTCAACGTGTTCATCGCTGAGTACCGGCTCTTTAAAATCCGGAGCATCTATGAGAAATGTCAAAGCATATATATTGTGGGAATCGTCTTGTGATGTCCACGATCTGATGTCGACGATATTTTTTATCTTGAAATCTTCGAGGCCCAACTCTTCTTTGAGTTCTCTCCTGAATGCATCTTCCCAGTTTTCGCCTTTATCGACGTGGCCTCCCGGCAGGATCCAGCGGTCGTTGCCGATGCGGAGTATCAGGACGGCGCCATCCGCATTTTTAATGATCGCTCCCTGGGTGATATGAAATAGGTCATAGCTCATATAAGCTAGTGTATCAGAAGGGATAGGGAAAAGAACAGGGGCTTTTCGCACCTCTTGACACCCTTTTTGAACTGAGTATACTTACTCCTAAGATACGAATGGTAAAGAACACTAATCTTTCACAGCAAGACGGCTGACCGCGCGTATTTTACGCGATGGACCAAGCCGCTCTGCGGCCGATTTTTTTTCTTGGCTCGGGTATCTTCGGTGATTTGTTGGCTACCTCTTGGGTAGCGGCAGCGCCGGTAGCGTTATTTAAAATCATCTGCCGATTTGGTGGAACTCCGAATTGTAGAGTCGGAGGACATAATATGGAGACCCTGTGTCACTATTAGGTCTGGTCGCTAGCATCCGCATCGCGGGTGGGCCGGATCGGTGCATACGCATATGTACTCAATTTCTCGTGACGGACAGGGTCAAATCATTAGTGGTAATTTTATTATCACTAGTGGCAAGTGGATTACAGCGCTTTGCAGTACGCGATCATGGTGGACTGCGAAGCGCTGTAATCCACAAGCAAGTCAGCATTGGGATGGTTGGCAAATAAGGGCGAACGGTGGATGCCTAGACTAGAAAAGGCGATGAAGGACGTGGCGTAGCAACGAAATGCCTCGGGGAGATGCGTAGCAATCTATGATCCGGGGATGTCCGAATGGGGAAACCTAGTTGAGTAAACCTCAATTGTTTCGACGCAAGTCGATTCGCGTACCCGCTGAAGTAAAACATTCCAGTAAGCGGAGGAAAAAAGAACAAATCAGTTATTCCCCTAGTATCGGCGAGAGAACAGGGAACAGCCCAAACTAAGGTTGTGATTTATTTTGCAATTTTAGGGTATAGTCTAAAGACGCTGTTTAGTAAATAACGTAGCGCGCTCCTTAAAAAGTGCGTTTCGTTATTTGCTATTTCGTGGAGGAGTAAAAAAATCTTTTGTTAGTCAAAGCCGTCTGGAAAGCGGCGCCAGAGCGGGTGATAGCCCCCTAGACGAAAACAATTGGTCTCCTTAGTTTTTTAACTCGAGTACTTCGGAGTAAAACAGTTCCGGAGGAATATACCTGTACTATCAGGTAAGGCTAAATACTTTTCTAGATCGATAGTGAACAAGTACCGTGAGGGAAAGGTGAAAAGCAGGCCGGTGAGGCCGTTGAAATAGAACCTGAAACCGTTTGTCTACAAGGAATTGAACCACGAACGGCTTCCCGCAAGGGAAGACGAGTGGAACAATGTGCCTATTGAAGAATGATCCAACGACTTATTTTTTGTTGCAGTCTAAGCGCGCATAGCGTGTAGGCATAGCGAAAGCGAGTCTGAATAGGGCGAACTATATGCAGCAGAAGATAGACCCGAAGCGTTATGAGCTTGCCTTGGCCAGGGTGAACTCCCGAGAAATCGGGAGGGAGGCCCGAACCGGTTGATTGTTCAAAATCTTCGGATGAGCTGAGGTAAGGAGTGAAAAGCTAATCGAATAACGTAATAGCTGGTTCTCTCCGAAACAGTTTTAGGACTGGCGGCAAGAGTTCCTCTTGGGGGTAGAGCACTGGATGATCGTTACAGGGGGAAACTCCGAACGATCAATCAAACTCCGAATACCGAGAGTCAAGATCTTGCTAGTTAGACTGCGGGGGCTAAGCTCCGTGGTCGCGAGGGGAAGAGCCCAGATCGTCATCTAAGGTCCCTAAATCCATGCTAAGTGTTAAAGGTAGTCATAACCCATAGACAGATAGGAGGTTGGCTTAGAGGTAGCCATCCTTTAAAGAGTGTGTAACAACTCACTATTCGACGGGTCGTGGCGCCGAAAATGTATCGGGGCTAAGCATGGTACCGAAGATACGAATTTATCCTTCCTTCGGGAAGGGTAAGTGGTAGGAGAGCATTTCGGCCTGCAGAGAAGGTCAACCCGCGAGGGTGACTGGAGCGGCCGGAAGAGAAAATGTTGGAATGAGTAACCACAATCCCAATGAGAAATTGGAACCCCGAAAATCCAAGGTTTCCGTGGCACTGGCAATCAACCACGGGTTAGGCGGTCCTAAGGCGATGGCGAAAGCCGCAGTCGATGGGAAGCTGGTTAATACTCCAGCCCGACCGTACGATCATAACCAGAGGACAAAGGAGATAAGCAGATGTGCCTTATTGGTTTGGCATTCTTTGTACTGAGCGCAAGCGTGTACCGAGAGAAGGTTAAGAATTTATTTAGTCGACATCTGTGAAGTGCCTTTCGAGAAAAATCTGGCCAAATCGAGCGTAAGGTCTCCGTACCGTAAACCGACACTGGTGGATAGGGCGAGTAGCCCAAGGGGAACGAGTGATTCATCGTTAAGGAACTAGGCAAAATAGCGGCCGTAAGTTAGCAATAAGGCCTGCCCTCGCAAGAGGGCCGCAGCTAAAGAATCTCTGGCGACTGTTTACCAAAAACACAGCTCCCTGCAAACTCGCAAGAGGACGTATAGGGGGTGACACCTGACCGATGCGAGAAGGTCAAGATTGGGGGTGGTATGGAGCAATCTGTACTGCTCACTGATTCAAGCCCTCGTCAATGTCAGCGATAACTATAATCGTTCTAAGGTAGCGCAATTCCTTTTCGGGTAAGTTCCGAAGCGCACGAAAGGTGTAACGACCGGAGAACTGTCTCAACGATGAGCTCGGTGAAAATGCGATTCCCGTGAAGACGCGGGATACCTGCAGCGGGACGAAAAGACCCCGGAAGCTTTACTGCAGCTTGGCATTGATTTTAGAGTTTTACTACGTAGCGTAGTGGTGAGGATTTGAAGCGTCGCTTTTGGGTGACGTGGATCCGACAATGAAACAGCCATTTTTAAAACTTTAACGTCTAACTGGTACGAAACCCTTCGGGGAAGTCGTGCTAAGACAGTGCTTGGTAGGCAGTTTAAATGGGGCGTTTTCCTCCAAAAGAGTAACGGAGGAGTTTATTAAGGTCAGCTTAGCCCGGATGGAAATCGGGCAGGACGTGCAAACGCAAAAGCTGGCTTGACTGCAAGTCCTACAAGACGAGCAGGTGCGAAAGCAGAAGTTAGTGACCCGACAGCCCTTCATAGAAAGGCTGGAGATACCGGATAAAAGCTACTCCGGGGATAACAGGCTAGTATTGTCCGAGCGTCCCTAGCGACGACAATGCTCGGCACCTCGATGTCGGCTCGCCACAGCGCGGGGGTGTAGAAGCTCCCAAGCGTTTGGCTGTTCGCCAATTAAAGTGGCACGTGAGCTGGGTTCAGACCGTCGTGAGACAGGTCGGTCTCTATCTGCTGCAGGCGTAGAATACTTGAGGGGAGTTGGCCTTAGTACGAGAGGACTGGGCTGAACATACCTCTGGTCTACCGGCTTTGCTACCAAGTGAATTGCCGGGTAGCTATGTATGGAAGGGATAAGCGCTGAAAGCATCTAAGCGCGAAGCCCACCCCAAGATTAGGTATGCGTGATTTCGTCATAGACTATGACGTTGATAGGCGCTCGGTGTAAGAACAGCAATGTTTTTAGCCAAGGCGTACTAATAATCCCGCCAACCATCCCAATGCTGACTTGCATTCGATAGTGTGCTGCATGCTTTTGAAAACTAGCAGATTAATAGTTTTCAAAAGCATGCAGCACACTATCTCATTCTTTATCTACAATAAAGAATCAAAAACTCATAAAGTAGTGAGTATGTGGGTGGGCGTTCTAAAAAACTATTAATCTGCTAGTTTTTTAGAACGCCCACATACATACGAACGGCTTTTTGATGTCGGTGCTTCATTCGGGCGTGTCCCACCTCTTCCCATTCCGAACAGAGAAGTGAAAGCGTCCCAATCCCATGATACTTACCGCTTGCGGTGGGGAAAGTAGGATGTGCCGACATCAAAGTGCCGTTCATTCCATAAAAAAAGAAGGCGTGCCACATAGCGTGGTGCGCCTTTTCAGGTTGGTCATGCAGAGGCGAGCTCGCTGCGCTCAACAACAAGCCGGATGATCTCCTCGGGGTCGGTGACCTCTTGCAGGGGAATCACTTCGCACTGAATGTTGAGGGACATGGCCCTCGCCGCATCCTCGACATCGTCTTTGAGGTCGTCGCCGAATGCTTTGCTTCCGAAAGAACCAAAGTGCATGGGCGGTTGTGCCTCAATGCCGTCGACCATCTGCTCCACTCGGAGAGTGAACATGAAATCCTCCTTTAGGAAATCGAGATAAAATTACCTTATTTATCCGTCTTGCGTCAAGCGTTGGATGCTTTCTTTCGATAGATGAACATCTTCCACTTGGCGTGAATGGTGATCGTTTTCGCCGGGGTCATTGTCGGGAGGGGAAACGCGTAGACGATAATGCGCGCACCGGACTTGAGTCCGGTTTTTATTTTATCCTCCATCCTTTGCATGGAGCGGATGGCAAGGAAACAAAAAACGACGTCGGCATCGCCGAGATCCGCGCGGAAAAGATTTTTTTTGATGAGCGCCGCGTGCGAGCGATGAACGAGCAGGTTTATTTTTCCAATAAGATAGAAGAGCACGGATATCTCAAAGCCGGTGGCGCGGGCGCCGAACTCTTTCTCCGCGATGAGCAGCGCTTTGCCCGTGCCCGCACCGAGGTCATAGAATGATTCGCCGGGCTTGAGTCCCGCTTCTTTCAGCGCTTCGCGGATCGCGCTTTTTCGGGTCGGATAGTAGGGCGCGCCGCTTCTGCGGGAAAGAAATATCGACGAAAAGAGCGCGACGACCAGAATCGCGAACGCGACCTCTATTGCTAAAGCGGCGATGTACATGCCCATTCATTATCATCTATAATAAGTGCATGTCCACCCGTCGCGCGAAGCAACTTATTTATGGCACGCTTTTTGCCGTCGTTGTGTTTGTCATCTGCGCGGGGATCTATTTGGTGTTTGTGCGGCCGGTGATCGTCGCTTCCACGCCGCCCGTGTGTACGCCCCAAACATGCGCGCCCACCAGCACGACGGTCATCGTCCCGGGGACGCTTACGACATTCGTCACGAGCCCGGGCCATTATACCTTCCTCGTGCAGGCAACAAACCATTCCGCGGATTACGGCGCTTCGGGATTCACTTACGCGATCGACCTTGATGACGCGTCGGGTACGGTGATTCAATCCATCCCGGGGCAGTCATTTATCTATCCGTCCCAGACCAAGTACCTTGCGGTACTGAACCAAGTCGTTGCGCAACCGTTTGATCATGCGGTATTCGTGGTCACCGGCGTCTCGTGGATCACAAGCTCCACAATTGGCGCCATCCCTTCGGTCGGTCCCGGCCAGTTCGCCCTCCAGAACATCCAGACGAGCGTGGCTTCCACCACGGTCTCCGTCGGCGGGCAACTCGTCAATACGGGCGTGGCGGCGTACGGACGGGTCGTGGTCATGGTGGTTTTCAAGGGGTCGGATGGGAACCCCGTTGGCGTTTCAGAGACGCAGTTGAGCAATATTGCCGCGGGCACGACGGAGAATTTCTCGGTGCTCTATCCCAACGAGCCGAATGTAAATCCGGCGTTGAATCAAATATTGGTGTACGCGTTTCGCTAGCTATGGTGGCCTTATTCATTCCCGTCGGTATTCTTCTTGCGGCGAGCCTGATCATCCTCTCCGCGATCTCGTTCCATTTTTTTGTGTTTCAGATCGTGTGGATCATCCTTGGTATTGGTCTCATCGCGGGATCGTTTTTTGTTGATGTGAGGGCGATATTCAATGCGCAATGGATCGTGTGGGGACTGTATGCTCTCGCTCTCGCGCTTATGGCTCTCGCGCTTCTTGCGTCGCCGCTCGTCCGCAATACGCACAGCTGGCTGGTGTTCGGTCCGTTCAGTCTCCAGCCGGTGGAACTCATGAAGGTCGCGCTCATTTTACTGTTCGCCAATTATTTCAGCCGGCGGCATATGGCGATCGCCCGGTGGAAGAACATCTTCACTTCGTTCTTTTTCTTTGTGATGCCCGCCGCGATCTCGGTGAAGCTTCCCGACCTCGGATCGGCGGTGATTTTTTTTGGCATCTGGTTCGGGTTTTTGCTGCTGCTTGGATTACCCTGGCGCCGCGTCGTTGTGGCGGTCGCCGTCATCCTGCTTGCCGGCGGCCTTATCTGGACCTATGTGCTCAAGCCGTATCATCGCGCGCGTATCGTCGGATTCCTTTATCCGGACCAGAACGCGCTTGGCATCAATTACAGCGTGATACAGTCGAAGATCGCCATCGGCTCCGCGGGGTTTTGGGGGCAGGGATATGGGCAGGGGACGCAAGCCCAGCTTGGGTTTTTATCGGAGCCGTCGGAAGATTTCATCTTCGCGGCGTTCATCGAAGAATGGGGCGTGGCGGGTGGAATCGTCATTGTTGTTGCGTTCCTTTTCCTTATTTTCCAGATACTCCGCATAGGGATGCTTGCCGACGAGAATTTTGAGAAGTTCATCTGTCTCGGCGCGGCGATGATGCTCGGCGTGCAATTTCTTCTGAATACCGGCTCCACGACGGGAATCACGCCGGTCATCGGGGTGACGTTCCCGTTCCTCAGCTACGGCGGATCGAGCATGCTCGCGAACTTCTTCACTCTTTCCATGGTGAACTCCATCCGCAAACGTTCCTAGCAGTGCCTTTGAGGCAAGGAAGATTAATTGCCTCAAAGGCACTGCTAGGAACGTTTGCGGCGAAGAGGATGATAAAGAAAGAAAGAGAAAAAAGAATGGGAATATTCACGAAGAAAAATATCATAGGCGCTGTGGCTGTTTTGATCGTCATCATTGTCGCATGGCTGTTTTTTTTCAATCTTGACCCGGTGGATCCCGCTGCGTCGGCACATGTCGTCGCATCCCCGACGGTCTTTCAGGTGAGCCCCGGCGATGGCTTCCGCACGGTCGCGGAAAATTTGTATACGGCACATTTGATCCGATCGCCGATCTCATTCGATCTTTTCTTATTGGCGGACGGCCATGCATTCACAGTGAAGCCGGGCCTTTATCGTCTGAGTCCATCGATGGATGCGGCGCAGATCGTTGCCGCCATCTCCGGCGGCGGAGCGGGGGAGGCGACGGTCGTGATCCCGGAGGGATCGAATATTTTTGATATTGACCGGATCCTCAGCAATGCGCTCGTGATCCGATCCGGGGAATTTATGAACGCAACGGGTTCACAGGGCCTGGAGGGGCGTCTCTTTCCCGATACCTACCAGTTCTATACGAACGACAGTGCGACAAATGTAATGAAGGAAATGACCGATAACTTCAACGCCAAGGCGGAGCCGCTTCTTGCAGCCGATCCGGCAAATGCCACAAGAACCCTTATTATCGCTTCAATAGTGCAGGAAGAGGTGCCGGATCAGTCCGATCAGGAGATAGTGGCGGGAATCATCATCAAGCGCCTGGCGGACAAAATGGCCCTCGATATAGATGCGACGGTCTGTTACGCCAAATTTCTGGCTACTCCGGTCTCCGCGGGCCAGGCCTGCTCCCTTGCGGCGCTTGACTTCAAAATCGATTCGCCTTACAATACCTACTTGAATAAGGGTTTGCCGCCCGGACCCATCGGCAACCCCGGCACTTCCGCCATTACTGCTGCGCTCCATCCCCAAAGTTCCCCCTACTTTTACTATTTGAGCGATCCCGCGACGGGAAAAACAATATTCGCCAAGACCCTTGACGAACAGAACCAAAATAGAGTTAAATACTTAGAAAGCAATTAAGAAACGGAACCCTCGAAAAAAGGAAGGGCGAAGCCGTTTTTTTGCGCATTGGGATGAGGGGGCAGGCATGATAGTAGTATAAAGGCCGAAATCAAAAAATGATGACCACATTTTATTTCATCGACGTATATAAAGATCCGCCGCGAAGGTAATGCTTCGCGCGTTTGTGTTTTTGATGACGGATTTCGATGATAATAAAATCTTTTAAAAAATATTATGGCACAATTTACCTCCACTAAAGACTTTTCAAAATCAAAACCGCTTATCTCTCCTTACAACCTCAACGAGGCACAGTTAAAGTCGTACCAATGGTTCCTTGAAAAAGGTTTGAACGAACTCCTTGAAGAGATCTCTCCGATCCGCGACCATACCGGAAAGGAATTCGAACTTTATTTTTCCAACTATCGTTTTGACGAACCAAAGTACGACGAGACGACCGCTCGCTATAAAGAGGCAACGTACGAGGCGCCGCTTCGTTGCACGCTTCGCCTGGTGAACAACCGGACGGGCCATGAGCACAAGCAGGAAGTGTATTTCGGCGATTTCCCGATCATGACCACGCGCGGCACGTTCATTGTGAATGGCGTCGAGCGCGTCGTTGTGGCACAGCTCGTCCGATCGGCGGGCGTGTACTTTACCGCGGTGCCGTACCGTGGCCGCCAGCTCTTCGGCGCGAAGATCATCCCGAACCGCGGCGCATGGCTTGAGTTCGAGACCGATATCGACGGCACGATCAGCGTCAAGATCGATCGTCACCGCAAGGTGCCCGTCACCGACCTGCTCCGCATTTTCGGTATGGACACGGAGACCATTAAGAAGACCTTCGAGAAAAATGACACCGGCCTCGTTAAGTTTATCGAAGCCACATTAAAAAAAGATGTAGCCAAGGATGCCGCCGAATCGTACATCGAAATCTATAAGCGCCAGCGCCCGGGCGACCCGGCTGCCGCCGATACCGCCAAGAACCTTATCGCCGCAATGTTCGAGCGCCCCGACCGCTACGATCTCTCCGAGGTGGGACGCTACAAGATGAACCAGCGCCTCGAGCTCAATAAAAAGAAGACGAACAAATTACTCGATTCGGAGGATCTCATCAATATCGTCAAAGAGATCATCAAGTTGAATAACGATGCCGACGCGGAGCCGGATGACATCGACCACTTGGGCAACCGCCGTTTGAAGGCGGTGGGCGAGCTCTTGCAGGGCCGCTTGCGCATCGGTCTCGCGCGCTTGCGTCGTATCATTCAGGACAGGATGTCCACGGAAGATAAGGACAATCTGATGCCGGCACAGCTCGTGAACTTCCGCCCGATTGCGGCGGTCATCAAGGAGTTTTTTGCATCATCCCAACTTTCGCAGTTCATGGACCAGGTGAACCCGCTCGCGGAGCTTGAGCATAAGCGCCGTATTTCCGCGCTCGGTCCCGGAGGTCTCACGCGCGAGCGCGCCTCGTTCGAGGTTCGCGACGTGCATCGCTCTCACTACGGCCGCATCTGTCCGATTCAAACCCCTGAAGGTTCGAACATCGGTCTCATCAACTATCTCGCAAGCTACACCCGCATCAATGATTTCGGGTTCTTGGAGGCGCCGTACGCAAAGGTGGTGAACGGCGTCGTTACGAAGGAGATTGTTTGGTATGATGCCTCAGAAGAAGAGAAGTACAAGATCACCCACGCCGGCAGTCCTAAGGACGCCAACGGAAAATTGATCGGCCCCACGCTCGAGGCGCGCATCAAAGGTGAACCGGGAACGGTCATGCCGGAGGAGGTTGATCTTATAGACGTAGCACCCCATGAGTTCATTTCAGTTGCTACCTCACTCATCCCGTTTCTTCAACACGACGATGCGAATCGCGCATTGATGGGTTCCAACATGCAACGCCAGGCGGTCGTGTCCGTTAAGCCGGATGCCGCATATGTCTCGACCGGACAGGAAGAGAAGGTGGCGCTCGATTCCGGATATGTCATCGTGGCCGAAGATAATGGCGAAGTGCTTGAAGTGGATGGCGCGCATCTTCGGGTGAAGTATCCGAAGGTTACCAAAAATTACACACTTGAAAAATTCAAACGTTCCAACCAGTTCACGTGCATCTCGCAGAAGCCGCTCGTACTTCGCGGCGACATGGTCAAAAAGGGGCAAGTGCTCGTTGACGGTCCTTCCATCGAGAACGGCATTCTCGCGCTCGGGCAGAATTTGCTCGTATCGTTCGTTTCATGGGAAGGCGCAAACTTTGAAGACGCCATCATCATCTCGGAGCGTGTGGTTCAGCAGGATCGCTTCACTTCCATCCATATCGATGAATATTCGTGCGATGTGCGCGACACGAAGCTTGGTCCGGAGGTAACGACCTACGATATTCCGAACGTTTCCGAAGACAAGTTGAAGAACCTCGATGAAGAGGGAATCGTCCGCATCGGCGCCGAGGTAAAAGCCGGCGATATTCTGGTCGGCAAGATCTCCCCGAAGGGTGAGTCGGAACTGACCTCGGAAGAGCGCTTGCTCCGCGCCATTTTCGGCGACAAGGCGCGCGATGTGAAGGACACTTCGCTCACGCTCCCGCACGGAAAGATCGGACGCGTCGTAAATGTGAAGATCTTTGATCGCGAGCGCGGCGACAAATTGGAACCGGGGATCATCCGCCGCATTCAGGTGGAGATTGCGGAGCTTCGCAAAGTACAGGCAGGCGACAAGCTCGCAGGCCGTCACGGAAATAAGGGTGTCATCTCTCAGGTTCGCGCAGTGGAAGATATGCCGTACTTGGAGGATGGAACACCGGTGGATATCATTTTGAATCCGTTAGGCGTCGTTTCCCGTATGAACCTTGGACAGATCTTGGAAACGCATCTTGGCTATGCGGCACAGAAGCTTGGCTATCGTGCCATCACGCCGGGATTGGATTCCGCGACGGAGCAGGACATCCGCGACGAGCTCAAGAAGGCCGGCTTGCCGGAGGATGGCAAGATGAAGTTGTTCGACGGCCGCACGGGGGAGGCGTTCCAGAACCGGGCGACGGTCGGTCAGATCTATATGCTCAAGCTTAACCACTTGGTGGAGGACAAGGCGCACATGCGCTCCATCGGTCCTTACTCGTTGATCACCCAACAGCCGCTCGGCGGAAAAGCGCAGTTCGGCGGACAGCGCTTTGGAGAAATGGAAGTCTGGGCACTGGAAGGCTACGGCGCACGCCACACTCTCCAGGAGATGCTTACGATCAAATCGGACGACGTCGTTGGTCGCGCAGCGGCATACGAATCGATCATTCGCGGCGAGACGATCAAAGAGCCGAACGTCCCGGCATCGTTCAACGTGCTCGTGAACGAGTTGAAGTCACTCGGATTTAACATCCAGTTGCTCTATGAGAACGAAGGCGATCGCAAGGATGCGTTTTCCGCGCTTCGCATCACCGTCGCATCGGCAGAGGACATCCTCCGCTGGTCGCATGGCGAGGTCATCAAGCCGGAGACGATCAACTACCGCACCCAGCGTCCGGAAAAAGATGGCTTGTTCAGCGAGCGCATCTTCGGACCTACTAAAGATTATGAATGCTACTGTGGTAAGTACCGGAGGATCCGCTATAAAGGCGTGGTGTGTGATAAGTGCGGCGTCGAAGTGACGCGCGCGGCGGTTCGTCGCGAGCGCATCGGTCACATCGCCTTGGCGACGCCGGTTTCGCACATCTGGTTCTTAAAGAGTATCCCGTCCCGCCTCTCGCTGGCGTTGGATGTCTCCGCCCAGAAGTTGGAGCGCGTTATCTATTATTCCGCATACATCATCACCGACATCAAAGAAGAGAACCGCAAACAGGCGTTGGAGGATCTTGATCGCGAGTTGAAGGGTAAGCTGAAGACCGTCGGCAACAAGGACAAGACGGTGAAGGGGGAGATCGAGGATGCCGCGGACCTCACCAAGGATTATTTGGAGAAGTTGCGTATCGGTCAGATATTGAGCGAGAACGAATACTTCACGCTCTCCCGCAAGTTCGGAAATATTTTCAAGGCATCGAGCGGCGCGGAAGCTGTCCAGTCCATTTTACAGAAGCTCGATCTCAAGAAGGAGGTTGCAGCGATTGAGAAGGAGCTCGAAGGCGCGAAGGATCCGATGGCGCAGAGCAAACTGCTCCGCCGCCTCAAGATGTTCAAAGCAATGATCCGCAATGGTGGCCGTCCGGAATGGATGATCACGACCGTTTTGCCTGTGCTTCCTCCGGACCTTCGTCCGATGGTGGCCTTGGATGGCGGACGCTACGCGACCTCCGACTTGAACGACCTTTACCGTCGCGTCATCAACCGCAATAACCGCTTAAAGAAGCTCTTGGAGATCAAGGCGCCGGACGTCATCGTCCGCAACGAGAAGCGCATGCTTCAGGAAGCCGTGGACGCGCTCATCGACAACTCGGCGCGCTTCGGCACGCAGCAGCTTTCGGCACAGCGCCGCCCGCTTCGTTCCCTCGCAGACATGCTTAAGGGCAAGCAGGGCCGCTTCCGCCAGAACCTTCTCGGAAAGCGCGTGGATTATTCCGGCCGCTCCGTGATCGTCGTCGGTCCGAAGCTAAAGCTTGACCAGATGGGCATTCCGAAACGCATGGCATTGGAACTCTTCCGTCCGTTCGTGATCAGCGAGATCATCAAGCAGGGATTGGCACATAACATCCGCAGCGCGTCGCGCTTCATTGAAGAGCACACGCCGGAAGTGCTCGCCATTCTTGAAGAGATCATCAAAGACAAGCACGTGCTTTTGAACCGCGCTCCTACATTGCACCGGCTCTCGGTGCAGGCGTTCCGTCCGCAATTGGTTGAGGGTCTTGCCCTCAAGCTCCCGCCACTCGTCTGCCCGGCATTCAACGCCGACTTCGACGGCGACCAGATGGCCGTTCACTTGCCGCTTTCCGATGCGGCGCAGAAGGAGGCTCGCGAGATCATGTCCGCAGGCCGCAACTTGCTCAAGCCCGCCACCGGCGACCTTATCACCGCCCCTATCAACGACGTGGTGCTTGGTTTGTACTACATCACCCGCATGGAGGAGGCAAAGGGTCCGCTCCGCCACTTCGTCGACTTCGATGAGGCGATGCTCGCGTATCAGTTCAACTTCATCACCTTCCATACGCCGATCGCGATCGATGGCATGGAGACGACCGTCGGACGCCTTATCTTCAACAAGACGCTTGATGGCAAGGTGGATTATGTGAACGACATGATGACCAAGCCGAAGCTCTCCAAGCTGCTTTCGAAGATATTTGAGAAGCACGGCATGGACGTCACCCGTGACACGATCGATCGCATGAAACTTCTCGGCTTCGAGATGGCAACGGTATCCGGCATCACATGGGCGATGGCCGACCTTATCATCCCGCCGCAGAAGAAGGAGATCATGCAGCGCGCGAACGATGCGGTGGCACTCATCAACAGCCAGTTCGCGGAAGGTCTGCTTACCCCGCCGGAGCGCAAGAGCCGCGTCATCAGCGTCTGGGAGAAATCAAAGGAAGAGCTTGCAAAGATCATTCTTGGCATCTTCCCGAAGGACAATTCCATCTATCAGATCGTTGATTCCAAATCCCGCGGTTCGTGGTCCCAGCCGATCCAGATGATGGGTATGAAAGGACTCGTGCAGAACCCGAAGGGAGAGACCATTGAGCTTCCGATCAAGTCTTCACTTAAGGAAGGACTCTCGGTATTGGAATACTTCATTGCAACCCACGGCGCGCGCAAAGGAACCACCGACACGGCCCTCAAGACCGCTCAAGCCGGGTACCTTACCCGCCGCTTGGTGGACGTGTCACAGGACCTCACCATCCGCGAAGAGGATTGTAAGACGAAGGAGGGATTGGAGATCCTCCGCAGTGATGGAAAGGAATTCAATCACAGCTTTGCTTCAAAACTGTTCTCACGCACCGTGCTGAACGAGGTGAAGATCGGCAATAAGATCGTTGTCCGCGCAAACGAGGTGATCAATCGCGACCAGGCGGATGAGATCGAGGCCTCCAAGCTTGATTCGGTGATCGTTCGCTCGCCGATCTCATGCAAGACGTTCTATGGCATCTGTGCCAAATGTTATGGCTACGACCTCAGCATCAATGAGCTCGTAAAGATGGGCACCGCGGTCGGCGTCATCGCCGCCCAGTCCATCGGCGAACCGGGCACCCAGCTCACCATGCGTACCTTCCACCAAGGAGGCGCCGCCGGAGCCGACATCACGCACGGTCTGCCGCGCGTGGAAGAGATCTTTGAGACCCGCGCACCGAAGGGCCGCGCGATCCTCGCGCCGTTCGACGGTACGATCGACAAGATCGAAGAGCGCGGCACGTTGAAAGTTGTCCGCTTCATCGCGGAAAACAAGAAGGCCAAAGCGCAGGAGATCAGCGTTTCCCGCGGAACGGTCCTCTTTGGAAAGGCGGGAGACAAGGTCAGCAAGGGCGACCAGCTTTCGGAAGGCAACATGGATATCCACGAACTCTTCGAGCATCGCGGCATGGGAGCGGTCGGCCGCTACATTGTGAACGAGGTGCAGAGGATCTATCTCTCGGAAGGTGCTTCCATCAACAACAAGCACATCGAAATGATCGTCAAGCAGATGTTCTCTCGCGTGAAGATATCTGACGGCGGTGATGCGGATGATTTCGTGATGGGAGAGATCGTCGAGAAGTCCAAGTTCCTCGAAGTGAACAAAGAACTTAAGAAGGCGGGCAAGAGAGTGGCGAAGGCGGAAGAAGTGTTGCTCGGCATCACCCGCATCTCGCTCTCCGCGGAATCATTCCTCTCCGCGGCGTCCTTCCAGGATACGTCCCGCGTGCTTGTGAAGGCTGCTATTGAAGGCAAGATCGATAAACTCCGCGGCCTTAAGGAGAATGTCATCATCGGTCGGTTGATCCCAGCAGGAAAACGTGACCTCCCCGCGGACGAAATGCTCCACGAGTCGGACGTGGCCGAAGAAGAGGAAGCGACCATCGCGACCGAATAACAATGAGCTCTGGCATGGGCCGGCTGGACTTTTCCAGCCGGCTCGGCTAGAATATGGAACTATGACCAACGAAGAAAAGGATAAGAAGGAATATGAGCTCGCGCTTCTTTTAAAGAGCGAGGATAACATGCCTGGCGTACTTGCGCTCGTGGCCCAACACAATGCAGAGGGTGTTTCTGAACCTCGGGCAAAGCGCCTCCAGCTCGCGTACGAGATCAAAAAGCATACCGAGGCGGTATTCGTCTACTTCACGTTCAAATCGTTCGGTGATGATATGAAAGCGCTCGAGCACGATCTGAATTCCCACGCCGATGTGCTTCGCTTCATGGTGATCGCCTCGCCGGCTCCGGCAGAGCGCACCGCGACGTCCGCCATGCCTCCACGCGAAGAGCGCCGCGGTCGCAGCTCCACTCCGTATGCCGCACCGGCCGCGCCTGCAGAGGCGCCGAAGCCCGCGCCTTCAAAGCCTCTAAGTAACGAAGCCCTCGAAAAGAAAATAGAAGAGATTTTGCAGTAGTAAAAGCCCCTCGAAAGAGGGGTTTTTACTTTAGAGAGTTTTAATCCACTATGTGCTAGAATGGGGCTATAAAAGGTTCGAAAACCATATCAATAAAATAACAAAAACATGGATTTAAATAAGGTCATTTTGGTGGGAAGGGTGACGGCTGATCCGCAGGTGCGCTCCACGCCGGGCGGTCAGTCGGTCACGACGATCGGCGTGGCGACGAACCGTACGTGGACGGATAAGGCCAATCAGCGCCAGGAGCAGACGGAGTTTCATAATGTCGTGCTCTGGGGTCGCACTGCGGAGATTGCGGGGCAGTATCTTACAAAAGGCGCGATGGTGCTCATCGAGGGCCGCTTACAGACGCGCAGCTGGACGGACAAGCAAGGCCAGCAGCGCAAGACGACGGAAGTGATGGCAGAGCGCATGCAGCTTGGGCCTCGCGCCGCAGGCGGTAGCGGCGGGGGAGGGCAGGGCGGTAGCTACGGTGGCGGCAAGAGCTTCGGCTCGGGTGCACCGGCTTCCTCGTCCGCACACGGAAGCGACGCCGATGCAGCGCCTTCACTCGACGAGATCCCGGTGATCAATTTGGAAGACGACGAGATCAAGCCGGAGGATATCCCGTTTTAGCCACGCACTTGATTAAATAGTTATTCTGGGCTACTATATTCCCTATGGCAAAGAAAGTAAAAACAGTGCTAAAACTTCAGCTCGAGGCAGGCAAGGCAAACCCGGCGCCTCCGGTGGGTACCGCACTTGGCCCTCAAGGCATCAACATCCAGGATTTCTGCAAGCAGTTCAACGAGGCCACGAAGGACATGACGGGCGATGTCGTTCCTGCGGAGATAACGATTTACGAGGACCGCACGTTCAGCTTTGTTTTGAAGACCCCTCCCGCATCGGCGTTGCTCAAACAGGCTGCGCACATCGAGAAGGGTGCTGCGAATCCGCTCACGGGCAAAGTTGGCAAGGTGACGAAGGCGGACATCCGTAAGATCGCCGAACGCAAGCTTCCTGATTTGAACACCGACAACCTGGAAGCCGCCGAGAAGATCATCGCGGGAACGGCCCGCAATATGGGAATCACAATCGAGGGATAGAAGGACGGATATAATATGAAAAAAGAAAAAGAACCCAATGGGTTCTTTTTTGTATTCCAGGAGAAGGGAATAGCTATGGTCGAACTGCGCGATTTGTCATCAGTACCCGCGGGTGGATGCCGAACAGGAATCCTGCGCACATCCATATGTGAAGACTGAGAATGAGATGCAGGCCTGGATTGCTGACCTGGGGCGCAAAGTTCATGACCGGTATGGCAAAAAGGAATGCCACGCCTGACAAGAAGGAAACGGCATCGCCTTTGCTCGGGGAGTGCCATTGGAGAAGACATCCTAGGAGCGCAACGACGCTAAAAGTCCACGAGTAGTAGACGGCAATTGGCACAGAACCTCCTTTGGGTTTGCCGAATAGAGGATAATTCATGCGCGGGATGGTTGTCAATCTCGCGCTGGCGCCTATCCTTTCACCGCCGTCATCACCCTATCGAACACCTCTTGCTCGGTGAGTGATGTGGTGTCGAGTACAAAGTCGTACTGCGCAGGATCTAGATGATTCTCTATTCCATAAAGCATCTTGTATCGTTCACGCTCCATCTTTTCACGGTCGGCAGTGGCAGCCGCCATTTCGTTGGTGGTCTTGCCGATGTTTTCCTTTTTTTCTCCCGCACGCGCCGCACCGGTAACGGGGTTCACCGTAAGCAAGATATTGAATACTTTGAACGGGCTGGTCTTCGCGAAGTACCACGCAACACGGCCCTGTACGATAAGATCATCCTTCTCGCGCATCATTGTCGCCTGGCGCTGGTCCACCGCTTGTTCCAGTGCGGGGTCTTCCTTTAATTGCGAATAGAACTGTTCGATGGTGAGGTTTTTTTCTGCCGCCATTTCGCGAAAAATTCCGCCGACGTAAAGTTGGGCGTAATGGAGCTCATTCGCCAAGTTGTTTGCGAGCGTTGTTTTGCCCGCACCGAGGTTGCCTCCGATCGTTATTATCATATATACATTAAAACATAATTAAAGCACCGAAGAAAATGTTGAAAAATAGGCCGTTTTCAACTATCATCAACAATATCAATGAGCGACTATAAAACAACCATCGGTCTTGAGGTGCATGCGGAATTGAAGACGCGGACCAAGATGTTTTGTGATTCGTTGAACGATCCGGATGAGAAGCATCCAAACGTGAATGTGTGCCCTGTTTGCATGGGCCATCCGGGAACGCTCCCCGTGCCGAACCGAAAGGCGATCGAGTATGTCATCAAAGTCGGCTTTGCGCTCGGCGGTACGCCGAACGCAAAATCGCGGTTCGACCGCAAAAACTATTTCTACCCCGACCTTCCGAAGGCGTATCAGATCTCGCAATCCGGCCAGCCGCTCGTGCTTGGAGGGACGCTGAAGGGCGTGAAGATCAATCATATTCACTTGGAAGAGGATGCCGGAAAGCTGATGCATGACGACGCGGGAGGGGGGACGCTCGTGGACTACAACCGCGCGAGCGTGCCACTCATGGAGCTCGTGACGGAGCCCGACATCCATACCGCGGAGGATGCGGTAGCGTTCATGAAGGAGCTGCAGCTTGTGTTGCGCTATCTCGGCGTTTCCGACGCCGATCTGGAGCGCGGTCAGATGCGCGCGGACGCGAACATCTCAATCTCGCCGGATGACAGGCTCGGCACGCGCGCCGAGGTGAAGAATCTGAATTCGTTCAATTCCGTGTTCCAGGCGATCAATTACGAGATCAAGCGCCAGACGGAAATTTTGGATAAGGGAGAGAAAGTACACCAGGAGACGCGCGGCTGGGACGATGCGAAGCAGAAGAGCGTCTCGCAGCGCTCAAAAGAAGAGGCACAGGACTATCGCTATTTCCCGGAACCGGATATTCCGCCGTTCGAGACCGCTTCGCTTGGGCTGGAAGAAATAAAAGACTCCATTCCGGAACTGCCCGCCGAGAAGCGCGTGCGATTCGTAAAGGAGTATGGATTGGATGAGAAGGCCGCCGATGCGCTGGCGGGAGACATTGCGTTGGCGAATTATTTCGAAGAGGCGGTATCGGAATTTCGCGAGGAGATTCCGGGTGGAAACATCGCAACGGTCTATAACTATCTGACGAGCGACCTGCGAGGATTGATGAATCAGGCGGCCGTGGCATTTGCGGACGTCAAAGTGAGCCCGGAGCATTTGGCGAGTCTTGCGGTGCTTATCGAGCAGGAAAAAATCACAAGTCGTCAGGCTAAGGATATGCTCGCGAAGATGTTTGAGACCGGCGCCGATCCGGAGGAGATCATGAAGAGTGACAACATCGGTATCGGTGACGCCGACGAGGTGAAAGCGGTGGTGCTCGCGGTCATTGCGGAGAACGAGGCCGCCGTGGCGGACTACAAGAAGGGAAAGGTGGCGAGCCTGCAGTTCCTTATCGGTAAAGCGATGGGTCGGCTGAAGGGCCGTGCGCGGCCGGATATGTTGAAAGATATATTTGAAAGGAATTTGGCGTAGGTTTTTTCATCTCTTGACGGGAGGTAAAATTTGCATAGAATAGAAGTCAGCAGTTTGATCGATGGTTCTTTTTATGTGGAGATGGCCTTTTGTGAAAGGAGGGACGAAGTCATTCGTTTTTCAAGGGGTCTTCTCCACTGTGTTTTGTCAGTTAAGGGAGAAAAATCACCAGGAGGTCGTGATATGCCATTGGAACTTTCCGAAGTTGCCAGTGTTGTGTGTCGGCATTGTGAGGTCCCCCTCATCCCAATTCCTTCCGCCGAACTTCGGCAAGGCGAGAGGAATATTGCCCGATGCGAGAACCCCGATTGTAAGCAAACAGCCTTACTGATCGCGGCAGGCGCAAAGAATCGCGCGACCATAAGACACTCCCACTGCGGATCGGGAGTGATATCGTGTTTTCACAGCTCACCCTTTGCGTGTTCTTTCATCTGCCAGATGTGCGGGGAAGACGATCTGAAGATCGCCCATCCGTGCTATTTGCCAGAACAATCCGCATCCCAACCTACCCAAGAATTGCCAGGCTGATCCTGGCGCTCTCTCGTGGGCGACCGATTTTCGGCCGCCTTTTTTTATAAGAAATGTTCGATAAGCATGCTGGCGGCATGTTCGCTGTCGATCCAATGTGTCGGCTGATATTTTTTGAACCACGTCGTCTGTCGTTTTGCATAGTGCCACGTATTCATTTTGATCACGGCCGCAGCGTCTTCAAGCGATAGCGCGCCATTCAGATGATCGATAACTTCCCGGTAACCGATGGCATTCAATGCCGGTGCCGTAGCGCCGTATTTTTTTATAAGCATACGCACCTCATCAATAAGTCCATTGCTTACCATATCATCAACGCGTCGGTTGATACGTTCACGTAACGCTTCGGCGGGGGAATCGAGGCCAAGCATGAGCGTATCAAAGAGCGGGGTGTTTTTGGTGCGTTGCGCGGTAAATGGTTCGCCGGTCGTCAGTGCGACCTCGAGGGCGCGCACTACGCGGCGCGGATTTTTGGGATCCACGACATTCGCCGCCTCCGGGTCGAGTACGATCAGTTTTTTGAATACCGCCTCGAGCCCGTTCTGCGCGATCTCGTTTTCTATCTCCGCGCGCAGTTTCGGGTTTGCGATTATTTTTGGAATATTCAAATTTTCCACAACGGCGCGTACGTAGAGCCCGGTGCCGCCGACGAGAAAGGGAACCTTTCCGCGCGCGATGATATCATTGATCGCCGCGATGGCGTCACATTGGTAGTCCGCAACGGTATAGTCATCGCCCGGATCGCGGATATCGATAAGGTGATGAGGAACCGCCTGGCGCTCATTTATAGTGGGCTTCGCGGTGCCGATGTCCATCCCACGATAGATTTGGCGTGAATCCGCGGAGACGATTTCGCCGTCAAATTTTTTGGCGAGCTTGATTGCGAGCGTGGTCTTTCCGCTCGCGGTGGGGCCGACAATAGCGATGAGTCTTTTCCCGGGCACTAAAGCGTCTTTTCTTTTATCTCACCTTCTATCTTCTTGATGAATTCCGCGAGCGGTATTTCTTTCTCCTCTCCCTTGCGATCGCGCACGTTCACTGTCTTGTTCGTTTCTTCTTTTTCTCCGACGACGATCAGATAGGGGACCTTCATCATCTCCGCCGCACGGATGCGCTTGCCGAGCGATTCGTCAGCCTCGGAAAATTCAACGCGAACGCCGGCGGCCTCGAGCGCGGCGCACACGCTACGGCCGTATTCCGAGAACTTCTCGCCGACCGGGATGACCGTTGCCTGCACCGGTGCGAGCCAGACGGGGAATGCGCCCGCGAAGTGCTCAATGATGACGGAAAGAAACCGCTCAATGGAACCCATGATCGCGGCATGCACCATTACGATGCGTTCCTGTTCTCCTTTCTCATTGATGCAGAAAAGGTTGAACCGTTCCGGCTGAACCATGTCGAGCTGAATCGTGGCCACCTGATGTTCACGGCCGATCGCATCTTTGCCCATGAAGTCGAGCTTCGGACCGTAGAACGCAGCTTCGCCGATACCATCAAAAGCGTCAGCTTTCTTTTCCGCGGCAATTTCACGCAGCATATTTTCCGCGAATTCCCATTTCGTCGGATCGCCCAGATATTTTTCCGGATGAGCGGGATCATGCAGCGAAATGCGAACGCGAAGCGTAAAACCGAAAGCGCCATAGAACTCGTGTATGATATCCCAGATCTTCACAAATTCTTCTTTTGCTTGCGACATGCGCGCGAACACGTGCGCATCGTCCTGGGTGATCGAGAGCACGCGCGCGAGTCCGGCGAGCTCGCCCGACTGTTCGTCGCGGTAGACCTTCGTGGTGGACGCATAGCGCTGGGGAAGTTCGCGATAGCTCCACTGCTTGCGGGCATAGATCTGCGCGTGGTGCGGGCAGTTCATCGGCTTCATTGCGTAGAGATGCCCTTCGCGCGTTTCGATCTTAAAGAGATCGTCCTTGAATTTTTCCCAATGGCCGCTCGTTTCATAAAGTTCCTTCTTGGTGATGTGCGGAATGTCCACCTGGAGATAGCCGCGTTTTTTGCGGAGCTCCCACACGAAGTCATCAAGAAGATTTCTTACAATGGTTCCCTTTGGCGTCCAAAGCGGAAGGCCGGGACCGACGAGTTCGGAGAAGGTAAAGAGGTCGAGCTTGGGACCGAGCACTTTATGATCCCGCTTCTTCGCCTCTTCCAGCATCGTTTCATATTCTTTTAATTTTTCCTTGCTTTCAAATGCCAAGCCGTAGATGCGTTGGAGCTGCTGATTTTTTTCGTCGCCGCGCCAATATGCGCCCGCGATCTTGTCGAGTTTGAATCCGTCCGCCGGGATCTCGGAAGTATTTTCCACGTGACCGCCGCGGCAGAGATCCATAAAGACGTCGCCGGTTTTGTATACAGTCAACTTCTCCTTTTCTTTGCCTGCTTCACCGTTGCCCGTAAAGTCATTTATTAAATCCAGCTTAAAAGGTTGTTCGGCAAAAAGACTTTTCGCTTCCGCGGGAGACACCTCGCGCCCGGTGAACGCCAGTTTTTTATTGACGAACGAGCGCATCGTCTTCTCGAGCGTCTTTAGGTCATCCGGTCCGATTGCGCGGGGGAGCAAAAAATCATAGTAAAAGCCATTCTCCACCGTCGGGCCGACACCAAGTTTGGCATCCGGGAATTCTTTTAACACTGCAGCCGCGAGCAGGTGCGCCAGCGAGTGGCGGATATGATCGAGCCTTTCCGCGGAACCGTCCGGTGAGGTATTTGCCATAATATAGTCATTCTATGCCAATCACATTGATTTTTAAAGGGCTCGGTCGTTGCTGTCGGAACGGTGGTATACTGGGACTAATGAATAAAAAAATATATTTTATCGGATTGGCCGTGGTCATTCTTGCCGTTATCGGTGGAGGGGTGTGGTATTACGAAACCAGTAAGACGAGCAGCGGTCCGGCAATCATTCCTACTCCCACTGAGTCATCCACTGTTGTTCAGTATGTTGATACGTATTATGGATTTACATTCACATTGCCCGCATCATGGGCGGGATATTCCATAGTGACCAGCACGTGGACGGGCGATTCCCAGCCGCCAGTGCACGGACCGATCATTTCCATCAGGAATCCTTCGTGGACAGCAAGCAATCCGACGCAGGATATTCCCGTTATGATATTCACCCAAAGCGAATGGGCTGCGGTGAGCACGGGAACGATCGCCGTGAGCGCTGCGCCGATCCCTCCGAGCGAGTTGGGTCAAAACACTCTCTATGTGTTTGCGCTTCCCGCCCGGTACAACTTCGCATATCCGACCGGTTATCAAGAAGTCGAGACCATCATCGCGGGAAATCCGCTTCACGCCACCGAGGTGGGCACGGGAACCATCTAGTCGCCTTTTTTTGAAACTGATAGGCGGCGGTGGAAAAACACGCCTCAGTGCGTTATTATAGGCTTATGTTGGATATCAAATTCATCCGCGAGCACGCGCCAGCCATAAAGGACGCGGCCGCAAAAAAGAACCTCGACCCGAAGGCCATCGATGAGCTTTTGGATGTTGACGCGAAGCGCCGGGAACTTATGACATCTTCCGAAGCGCTCCGCGCCGAGCAAAAGAAGACGCAGGACCGCGAAGCGGGCGCGAAGTTGAAGGAGCAATTCAAAGAGCAGGAAGAGAAGCTGAAGCCGCTCGAGAAGCGGTTCAACGAGCTGATGGTGCGTGTGCCGAACATCATTTCGCCGGACGTGCCGGTAGGGAAGGATGAGAGCGAGAACAAGGAGGTCTTCCGTTGGATCCCGAACGATGACGGTTCACATGAGCCGAAGAAGTTTGACTTCGCTCCAAAGGACCACATGACGCTCGGTAAAGATCTCGACCTTTTGGATTTCGAAAAGGGTACGAAGATCGGCGGTTTCCGCGGGTATTATTTAAAGAACGAGGGCGTCCTGCTTGTGATGGGTATCATGATGTACGCGGTGCAAAAAATGGTGGAGAAAGGATTCAAGCCGATGATCCCGCCGACGCTCGTCAAAGAGTTCGCATTGTTCGGTACCGGATATTTCAAAGGTACGGAGTACGATTCGGAGATCGATGAGATCTACGAGATCGCAACAAGTGATAAGGAGGCGACCGGCGAGAAAAGTCCCGAGAAGAAATTCCTCGTAGGCACATCCGAGCCGTCGCTGCTTGCGTACTATTCCGACGAAGTGTTGAAGTCCGACCAGCTTCCGATCAAAAATGCCGGCTACAGCCAGTGCTATCGGAGCGAGATCGGTAGTTATGGCAAAGATGTGAAAGGAATGTATCGTGTGCACGAATTCATGAAGGTGGAACAGGTGGTGCTTGCGGAAGCGGACATCGAGGCGGCGAACAGATTGCAGGAAGAAATGGTGGCGATCTCCGGCGAGATGCACGAAGAGCTCGGCCTGCCGTACCGTCGCTTGGCGATCTGCACCGGCGACCTCGGTGCGGGCAAATACAAGCAATACGACACGGAAGCATGGCTTCCGGGCATGAATCGCTGGGCCGAGACCGGCTCTGCGAGCAACTTCCTCGACTGGCAGTCCCGCCGTTTGAACGTAAAGTATACCGACGCAAAGACGGGCGAGAAGAAATTCGTTTATATGTTGAACAACACCGCATTGCCGAGCCCGCGCGTGTTCATCGCGATCCTTGAGAACTATCAGGCAAAAGACGGAACGATCGCGGTGCCGGAAGTATTGCAAAAATACGTGGGCAAAGCGGTGATCGGATAGCGCAACGCGCCGCCGCGCGGATGCCCCGCACGGCGAGGGAGTGGTATCATTGAATCATGCAGATTGCGCCGTACATTTCGGATCGCAAAAAAAAGCGCAAACGCATTCGCGCCTATATATTTACCGCACTCGGATTGCTTGTCCTCTATGCGATATTTTTCGTCGTCCAATGGCTGGTCTTCCACTCGCCGGTCTTCCGCGTCGATAACGTGGTCGTGCAGGGGAATAGCGCGGTGGCGAGCGCGGATGTGATCGCACTCGCGGAGTCGAGCGCGCTTCCTACGCATAGCCTCTTTCGCGGCTCGGTCACGTTCAAAAATATGCTGTTGTGGCCCGATACCATCCCACAGAAGGAACTTCAGCTCATTCCGCAGCTTGCGAGCGCGAACATTTCCAAAGATTTCTTTTCACATACCGTCACCATCACCGTGGCCGAGCGCTCGCCGTTCGGCATCTGGTGTTATTCCGCGCCGCCCGGCGCGACCGCGACGTCCGCCGTGACATCGAGTACATCGGCCGTCGCGCTTGCGAATGAGAGTGCCAACGCGCCGTGCTATTGGTTCGATCGTACCGGTACGATATTCGAAAAAGCGGGGCAAACACAAGGAGACCTGGTGTTTGTGGTATACGATACTGCCCAAAGTCCGCGAGGGTTGGATCAGGAAGTGCTATCGGACAAGTTCCTGCCCAATTTCATTTCTATCATGAATGTATTGAAGGAGAGCGGATTGGGCATACGAGCCATTGAACTAAACAACCTCTCGCTGGAAGAGGTTGACGTGCTGACGGCGAACGGGCCCGCGATCTATTTCAGTTTGCAGTTTCCGGCGGATGAATATTTGCCGGTCATCCAGAAGCTCATGCTTGAACCCGCGTTCGGCAAGCTGCAATATATCGACTGCCGTACGCAAAACAGGCTGTTTTATAAATAAGACCTTCTTCTGTCGTTGGCGGCGGCAAAGCGATCAGAATATACTGACGACCGCATCGATCATCCCCACGATGAGATCGACGAATCCGTCGATCAGCACCTCCAAGATATTCATGCCGACATCATAGCATGAATATATAATTATGTCAAGTTATCGCTCGCGCGGCGCGTTAGGGCAGGTGATAGATGAAGATGGAGGTTCCTGCGCGCGCATCCGGCGCGGGGACGTTGCCCATATCGCCACCAAGCCACGTGCCGGACGCGTCGGCCGGCGGCCGGAGCGCGGTAAGCCATGAATACGTATCCGCCTCATTGCGCGTATTTCCGGGCTTGAGCGGCTGGATGGCTTGCTCGAGCGTGTTCACGGAAACGGCGAGCCAATGGATGCCGTGGTCCGCAGGATTTCCCATTGAAGAAGACCAATTTACTTCTTTGCTGCCGATATAATACTGCGGATTACCGCCGCCGAAATAATCCACTGCGATCGTATCCACCTGTGGGTTTGCGTTGACCCACGATTGCAGGCGGATCAGGTCCTGGCCCCAGTCGTAGTTGGAGTCGACCACAAAATGATAGCCGCCCCAGATGCCGCCCCCGAATTCATTGAAGTAGGAAAGGAAATATGGCGCGGCAAAAAACGTCTCAAGCAGCAGCCACGCAAGCAGAGCGATCAGGATCGCATATTTCATTGTTGCCATGACGAACGAACGGGCGATTGCCGCCGCGGAATCCATGAATGATGATCCGATCGCGCCGAAGTGCCACCGCATGATCCATTTTTGCCACACGACTGCGGCGAGGATGAAGATAAGCGGAATCGTTGGCATGAGGTGCCTCATGCCGATGTTGAGCGGACTACGCATGCTGTACCCCCAGTAGAGGATAATGAACGATGCGAGCGAGAATTCGGAAAAGTTGAGGGTGAGATAGGTGATGACGCGGTCTTTGATGCCGATGCCGCCCGGTTTCAAAGTCCTTTTTATGGTCCACCAAGCGGCCAGTACCAATGCAAGCAGGATGATAATGAGCGTCGGGATTGGTTCCTTCAAAAGGAAGAGCGCGGGGAAATATATCCACCCGCCGCTCTGCGCGACATGGCCGAGGAAATAGATTGTATTTCCGCCGTCCGCGCGTTGCAACACCATGAGGATGCCCAGCGTATATTCTGCGACCGGGCGCGTGACGGGATTGCCCGCCATCCAGATGTCGGCGTCAGCGACACAGCGCATTCCTTTGCACAGGTGGCCGGTCTGGGTGGGACCTCCGGCAAACGAAGCAAGGATCGCGGTCGTATCGGAATGTTGCCGTTGGATAGGTTCACCGCTTGTCGTGAGGAAATAGATCGGATAGACAATGAACGCGTAGCCGATGACAAATATCAAAATACATTTCCATGCGGCGCGGCACAATCGAAAAAAGAACGTTTTCCACCGGCGCGAAGCATCGGTCGTGCTCCACTGGGATATGAGGTCGCGTAACCAGAGCACGATGAAAAGGAAAATAAAAAGAGGGACGATCAACGGGGTCGAAAACTTCGTAACCTGCGCCACGCCGAACGTGAGTCCGGCGTACCATAAATGTTTCGTGGAGGGATCGTCCACATATCTTAAAAAGAAGAATATGGCGAGGATGGTACCGAACGCCGCGCCAACATCCGTGGTCACATAGTGTCCGTGCGCGAGCACGCTCGGATCGAGGGCAAAAAGGAACGTCGGCAGGAGCGCCCAAAGTTTTCCCACCATCCGCCGCGCAAGGAAGTAAACAAGGATGATGGTAAGGATGGTGACGAGGATCGGCATCACGCGTGCCCACTGAACGATGGCGTTCGCATCGTTGCCGGAATGATAGAGGAACGCGGTACCCATATCCCACTGGCCGTTCAATTCCGTGACCCACGCCGCATCATTGGTAGGAAAGGTCGGTTGTACGAACATCAGCACCGGCAGCATTGCGAGCGCTTTGATGAGCGGCGGATGTTCGGGGTTTAGCCGATAGTCGAGCTGACTTACATATCCATACCCGGCGGGGATGTGCGCGAGCTCGTCGTCGATCGCGGAGTCGGTACGCGACGCCCAGAACATCAGGCCGAACGAAGTGATGCAGATGAGCACGAGCGCAGTCGCTGCCCACCACGAAGTAAGTTTTTTAAACATATGATTAATTATACGGTATGATAGAATGAGATTATAGATAACGTCTCGATGCCCGACGAAAATTTGCTGAAATATATCAGGAATGGGTTGGCGCAGGGTCGAACAGAGGACATTCTTCGTCCTATGCTGGCTTCGGCTGGGTGGGCGCAGAAAGATGTGGATGATGCCTTTGTTTTTGTGGCGAGCGGCCAGATGCCGGCGGCTCCGGCCGCACCGGCGCGTCCCACGCCTATCGTTCAGCAGCAGCCCAATCCGTCGCCCGCTCCGTCGGAAGCTCCCGTTGTCGCGCAGCCCCTCGCTCCATCGGATACGGCCTCTCTGTCGCCGATGCGGTTCTTGAACGGGAAGCTTGCGGGACTCGTTATTTTTATCGTATGTCTGGTGGGTGTCGGAACCGCTCTCGCATATTATTATGCCCAGCCTTCGTTGTCGCCCGACCAGGTTTTGAACAAGACTATCGTGGCGATGCAGAACGTGAAGACGTATTCTTTTGTCATCAACGGGACGTCGACCATTCAGGTGCCGACGAGCTCGCTTGCCCTTGTCGGTTCGGACGCCGGAAACGGTGCACTATTCCTCTCGGGCAGCGCCACCGGGTCGATGGACATGAGCGACCTTACCAAGCTCAAGGAACTGTTCAATCTGAACATTTCCGCGAGCACCGGCACGAAGCCCGCCTTCACGGGGGCGATTCAATATGTCGCTCTTGATAATGTCTATTATGTAAAGATCGACAGCGCCGATCTTGGCGGTGGAACAGCTTCTTCGCCGAACCCTTTCTCGTCGATGATGCAGTTCTTCATCGGTTCATGGTTCAAGATAGACGTGGCCGAGCTCCAAAAGACCTTTGGGGCGAGCCTTGGAACAAGCACGCTTTCGGGAATACAGTCTTCCACTCAGCTTAGTGCTGCGAAGATACAACAAATAAAGGACATCGCGGCACAGTATCCAATTTTTGCCGTGGACAAAACATTACCGGGCGAGACGATTTCCGGACAGGATACCTACCATTATTCGCTTTCTCTTAATAAAAATAATCTGGCGACAGTTCTCGGGAAGGTGTCACCCATCGTTTCCGGGCAATCGCTTTCGGATGAGCAGATCGCCTCGGCAACCGCCGCGTTCAATGACATCACCGTAAAGGATTTTGAAATATGGATAGGAAAAAAGGACTTTCTTGTTTACAAGTTGGCCGGCGATATTGCGATTGCTCAAGATCAAGGTGGTCCCGCAGATGACGTACAGCTTTCCGACGTGAACAGCGGATATAACAAGCCAGTCACCATCGTCGCCCCCGAAGGAGCGAAAGATGTCGTGCAGATCCTTTCCGGATTCATGGGCGGCTTCTCAGGGTCCGTCGCCGTACCGCTGAAGACATCGAAATAAGGACGAGCGGCGCAATAACAACCAACATGAAAATAATAAGTCAGACATCGGATGAAATGGCACTCAAGGAAGGGGATGCGAAATCGATCGTCGTAGGCGCCATCGTTCTTGTTGTCGGAATAGTTGTTATGTTCTATGTGCATTTTGTCCCCTCGACCCTTCTTTGGGTTGCAATCGGTCTCTGTGCCGTCGGCTTGGCGGCCATTTTTATAAGCTCCTCTATCGCCGTGGAAATAAATAAGACGAACGGGCAGATCCTTTATCAAACAAAACGTTTGATCGGGGGGAGCGCGGCAACTTATGCAGTCGCCGACGTGCTTCGTATTGAAACGAGAAAAGCATGGCGGACGACGGGCGGCGTTCGAACGGGAAATACGGTTTCCGCGCGGCAACAGGTGCTTGTTTCACAGTCGGTCATGCTGTTCAAAAACGGGCAAGAGCTGCCTCTTGATCATCAGAACGGCCCCTCGGGAATGTCCATGGGTCCGGCGGTCATGATGGATGGTTCAGGCAAGGAGGTCGCTATTGCCAATCAGGTTGCTGCATTTTTAGGAGTTCCATTTCAGGAGATAGCTCCGCCTGGCGGTCAGATGGATATCAATATCGGAGGAGGGATGGGAACCGGAATTCAACTTTAATTACTTTTTTCTGTAATCTCGTGCGCCGTTTGTCGGAAGGCGTGTTAAAATATCCCTATGGCAGATCCGGAAAAGAAATTGAATTCTGATCACGCCGTGGATGATATCCGCGCGGACGAACTCGTGAAGATCACGCAGCGTGAAGTGAAGGAGAATGGCGAACCGTTGCGCGATATTCCCGTCACGAATCGTAACTACTGGCGGTTTCGCGGTGAGGAAGACAGGCGCCCGCTTCCGCGCGGAATCAAATGGGGTGTCGCGGGGCTCATCGTGATCTTCATCGGCGGTTTCGCGGTATCGTATTATCTGATCAAGCGGGAAGTGGCGACGACGATCTCTTCACGGCTGGGAACACTGCAGGCCGGGGTGCAGGATCTGCAGAATTTCGATCCGCAATCCGCCGCCCAGGAATTTTCGTCCCTCAATGCTTCTTCTTCGGCGGAGGGAGTGTGGAATTCCCTCGCCTCTATTTTTGGCGGCGGAGGAGCGATCCAATCGTTTACGGATATAACCAGCCAGCTCGCGGTACTTTCGGACAATATGGCGAATATCGGAGATGATATTTTTAGTTTTGCATCCCAAAACGGGAGCAGTACGCTCGTCGCCGACCTTGCGAGCACCCGCGACACACTTACCGCGCTCGACACGGACACGAATGCCCTTTCCGGAATGGCATCCGCCTTTGGCGAAACGACGGCAGTCGGCGGCCAGGGCTATCTGGCACTGAAGACCCAAGTGGAAGGCGCGGAGAATTTTCTCAACGCATTCATTCCCTGGTTTTCGGATACTTCCACAACGCATCACTTCCTGGTCTTGTTCCAAAATCCTTCGGAGATGCGTCCGGGTGGGGGATTTCTGGGAAGTTATGCGGATGTCTCTATAAAAGGTGGAACGATCACCAACATCGCGTTTCACGATATCGCCGATGTGGATATCGCGTTCAAGCAAAAGCTCGTACCGCCGGCGCCGTTGCAATTGGAAGAGACCGCATGGCGTCCTGCCGATGCGAATTGGTTCTTTGATTTTCCGACGTCCGCGTCGGAGACGATTCAGATGTTCCAGCAATCGGGATTGTACGCGGGGAACGCTTCCGGCACGTCCACCACATTTGACGGCATCGTGGCGGTGACGCCACAAGCGATGGAAGACCTGCTCTCGGTGACGGGGCCGATCACGCTGCCCGGCGCAACGCCAAGCAGCGCCTCGACCACATTCACTTCCGACAACCTGGTCATTCAGATCCAGAAGATCGTCCAGGCGGGTCAGGCCCAGAATAAAACACAGTCCGGTAGCGGCAATGCCACGTATCCGAAAGCGATCCTCGCGCAATTATATCCGGCGCTCTTCCAGCAGCTCGCGTCTTCCACGGATGTGCAAAAAAGACAGATACTCGGACTGATGCTCAACTGGGTCGCAAATAAGGATGTGATGTTCTACTTTACCGATCCCGCTTTTGAGACCTTCGCCAACGCGAACGGCGCCACGGGAGACGTGTACCAGCTCCCCTCCAACTTCAACGGCGATTATCTTGCGATCGCGAATGCCGACATTAACAGTGATAAGTCGGAGTTGTATATGGCTCAAGACGTTGCCTATACCGCGTCAATCGACAGCAGCGGCACACTGACGGATAGTCTGATTGTCAAACGTACGCATAACGGCGATCAAAGTCCGTATTGGTGGTATCAAACGACCAATCAGGATTACATGCAGATCTTCGTGCCGAATGGGAGCGTGTTGGACAATCAAAGTGGCGGCATCACAAAGAGCGTTCCCGCGCCGATCAACTATGCGCGGAGCGGATACAGCACCGACCCGATGGTGTTCGCGATCGCGTCCACCACCCAGCCGAACTTCAGCTATCCAAAGATAACCACGCATGCGGAATCCGGAAAGGAAGTGCTGGGAATATGGTCGCGCACGTACGCGGGATCATCGTCCTCGTTGTCATTCAATTATTCCCATAGTCTCTTTGCGTTACCGGCTGCCGGCGTGCAATATCAATTTGTTTTCGAGCGTCCTTCCGGCGCAACGGGGGATTATCATATCGAGGTGGATGCGCCGCTCGGCTATGTCTTCGCGGAGAACCAGCTTGCGAGCTTCACCTATAATTCCACCAGCACGCCAGGCCGGTTGATGTTCACGCTGACGCTGCAGAAGATATAAAAGGATATTCCTTGTGGTTAGGGTCATTTTTTTGGTACACTTCCGGCAATGGCCGCTATGGAACACATCCGCAACTTCGTCATCATCGCCCATATTGATAGTGGAAAATCGACGCTTGCCGACCGTCTGCTTGAGATGACGGGGACGGTGCCGATGCGCTCAATGCAGGCGCAGTATTTGGATAGGATGCCGCTCGAACGCGAGCGGGGGATCACGATCAAGATGGCGCCGGTGCGCATGGAATATGCCGCCGACGACGGCAAAAAATATGTGATGAACCTGATCGACACGCCGGGTCACTCGGATTTTGCGTACGAAGTTTCCCGTGCGTTGAATGCCGTGGAAGGCGGTATCCTGCTCGTGGACGGTACGAAGGGCATTCAGGCGCAGACACTTTCCAATTTACGTGGTGCGCAGAAAGCGGGACTGCGCATTATTCCCGCGGTGAATAAAATAGATCTCGCGTTGCCGCACATCGAAAAGGTGGTGGAAGCGACCGCGGAGCTCTTGGGCGTCTCGCCGGACGAGGTATTTCGCGTTTCCGCAAAGACGGGCGCCGGCGTAAAGGAGCTGCTTGAAGCGGTGGTAAAGCTTGTTCCTGCGCCAAAAAATTCGCACGACAATATTTCGAAAGCCCTTATTTTTGATTCAATGTACGACGACCACAAAGGCATCATCGCAAACGTGCGCGTGTTCGGTGGCGAATTCGGGACGGAGGATATGCACCTCGTTGCAAGTGCCGACGGGTTCAAAGCAAAGGAAGTAGGATATTTTTCGCCGGACATGGCGTCTGCGCCGAAGTTGCGTACCGGCGAGATCGGCTACATCGCGACGGGCCTTAAAGAGCCATCGCTCGTAAAGATTGGCGACACTATTTTGGCAAATCGTGATTCCACCGGATTGGGCGCGGGACGTAAAGATGAACTTGCATTGCCCGGGTATCGCGAGCCGGCGCCGGTGGTGTTCATTTCGTTCTACCCCGATGGCGACACCAAGTTCGACGACCTGAAGCGCGGGTTCGAAAAGTTGCGCTTGAACGACGCGGCGCTCAGCTTTGAGCCGGACTCCAATGAGGCGCTCGGGCGCGGGTTGAAAGTGGGCTTCCTCGGCCAGCTTCACTTTGAGATCATCTCAAGCCGTCTTGAGCGGGAGTACAATCTGACATTCCTGACGAGTTTTCCATCCATCGCATATCGCGTGCAGGACAAGGGTCAGATTTTCGTGATCAAACAACCGCAGGATTTTCCCGACCATCCGGAAAGAGTATGGGAGCCGCTCGTCGATTTGGAAATTCTCACGCCGCAGCAATATTTGAGCCCCGTGCTTAACATGCAGACCATCTTTGATATGGAGATCAGCGAGGTAAAGAACATCGGCGAAAATCTTTTGATCCAAGCCGTGATGCCGCTGCGCGAACTCATTCGCGATTTTGATGATCGGATGAAGTCGGTTTCGCAGGGGTACGCGTCGTTCACGTACGAGCTGGCGGGGGAGCGCGAGTCGGAAGTAGAGAAGCTTGAGATCGTGGTTGTGAACGAAGTCGTGCCAGCGCTCACGCGCATCGTGCCAAAAAAAGATCTGGAGCGCGAGGGACGTCAGACGGTGGAGCGCCTAAAAGAGCTTTTGCCAAAGGCGCAATTTTCGCAGGCGCTCCAGGCGAAATCGCTCGGACGCATTATCGCGCGCGAGACGATCCCGGCCATGAAAAAAGAGCTTGGCAACTTCGGCAAGAACGGCGGCGACCGCACGCGCAAAATGAAACTGTGGAAGAAGCAGGAAAAGGGCAAGGAGCGCCTTCAGGCCGGTGCCCGCGTGGATATCTCGCCGGAGGTCTTTAGGGAGATTTTGAAAAAGTAGTACACTAAATTCATGAAGATTGCCGCAATCGTCGTGCTCTCCCTATTCCTCGTTGTTCTGGGCGTCCAGGTGTTTTCTTTTGTGGGCGAGGAATGGTCGCTGGGAGGCCAGCTGGCGGATGTCCAGGCAAATCTCATGAAGGCTCAGGCCCAGGAGACGAGCTTGCAAGAGGAAGTGCAATATCTTGGGAATCCCGCCAACTTAGAGAAGGAACTTCGCGCGCGCTACAACTACAAAAAACCGGGAGAGACGATGGTGATCATCGAGCCGGCGACGACATCCACAACTTCAACGGACTAGCGATATAGTTTTTCTCTTTTAATGATCTTTCCCGCGAGCTGTTCAAAGTGCTCAAGATAGCGCTTGTCTTTTCTATCGGTTCTCGTGCGTGCCACGAAATCCTTTACTTCGGCATTTTCCCATGCGCGGGCGATATAACTCCCGAACATCTCATCCACGAGATCGAGCGAGATGACGCCCTCCGAGATGAAGCGTTCTATCATCTCAAAATAGCGCAGGTATGCGCGCAGTTCGTATTCATTGAAATCTCCGCTGTTGCCGTGCAGGATGGGGCGATGTTCCTCGATCGCCTTAATGATCTCGCGGTTCGTCGCGCTCTCATAAAAGAATTCACGATTGAGCCGCGCGATGAAGTCCGCGTTGTTCTGCCGCCGGACCTTGTTGACTTCAAAATAGCCGACGACGACAAGCCCTAAGGTTGCGAGGAATGTGCCTGCTTCTACAACGAGCGTTGCTATTTCAAAACCGTTCACGTTCATTGTCTTAAGTGTATCACGACGGCATTCCTGGGTGATATAATCCATATATGCATACGTATAAGCCGTTGCGCTCTCGCCACGGCTTCACCCTCATCGAGCTTCTGGTCGTCATCGCGATCATCGCCATATTGGCAGTCGTCGTGGTTCTCACCCTGAATCCCGCGGAATTGCTTCGCCAAGGCAGAGATTCGAATAGAGTTTCCGATATGGATACCCTGGCCCATGCCATCTCCCTCTACCAGACCGATCAAGGAGGAAGCGTGGGATATACCATGGGCAACGCCTCGAGCGTATATATCAGCATCCCGGATACCACAATATCAGGAAATACTACCTCCACCTGCGCGTCATTAGGCCTTCCCGCGCTTTCTTCCGGATACACCTATCAATGCACTTCTCCCCAGAGCTACAAGGATGTGGATGGCACTGGATGGATCCCTATCAACTTCTCCAAGATGTCTATGAACGCCCCTTTGGGATCTCTCCCTGCAGACCCTACCAACAACACCTCCACCGGCCTCTACTATTCCTACTATTCAAACGGTTCCCAATATGAGATCACGAGCCTTTTTGAATCCCAGAAATACAAAGCACAATATGCCCAGAATCCTTTGGACACCTATTATCCCGAGGTGAATGCCAAAGGATCCAGTATCTCCATCTCTCCCTTATTTAGTCCCTC
>Ga0265338_10001673_pt1 | contig 35277 bp, 28 predicted proteins | sample 42126metaG_FD_193579 | JGI IMG/M metagenome (GOLD analysis project Ga0265338, IMG submission 193579) | Rhizosphere microbial communities from Carex aquatilis grown in University of Washington, Seatle, WA, United States - 4-21-26 metaG | ecosystem: Host-associated > Plants > Roots > Rhizosphere...
GCAGGTGATGACCGATACCCACTCCCCCGGGCACTATCGGGCACTCACGGTCCGCAATATTGATGCTTGGTATGCTGCGTTCGACGTGAAGTTGGGCGAGAAACTGTATCTGGCCCCTGAGGAACGCGTGCGCATCTGGTGAAAACAGAAGGCCCTTCCGCCGTAGATCGAGCGGAAGGGCGTTTGCAACAGCGGGAGGAGCGTTTACTGCTTGTCGTAGACGGACTCGCTGTGAATCGTTTTGCCTGCCGCATTGGTTCCACTCGCAGTGAGCGTACGGCTCTTGCCGTCCGCAGCGACCACGATCTTCCCGGTCATGGTTACCTTTCCATCCTTCTTCACCGTCAATTCGAGGGTGTGGTCGTCGATCTTCTTGACCGCCCGCGTATCTGCACTCGGGTCGCCGGTGACCGCATAGTCTTTGCCGTCAAACTTGCCGGTCCATTCGCTATGCGTTGGTTTCCCTTGGCCATCGACGCCGTCCACGGTGGCCTTCAGGCTGTCGCCCGCCGCCTCGTAGACAACGGTTAGATTCTTGGGAAGTCCGGCGTCGATCTTCGACTTGGCCTCGTTAAGCTTCCAGGTTCCGAGGTTTGGATCAGCGGCAAAGCATAGAGCCGCGCTGACAAAAAGCAGCACGAGCAGACAGACGGTTGTTCTTGTTTTCATGTGTAGCCTCCAGGGTGAGAAACGGTTGACTAGCTCAAATGCTAGGAACGACGAATAGTCTGAGAGGGACCATCTTATGGCCGCACGGCCCTTTCGGCAAGCGCAGGGCCGACGCTCGCAAAGGTTACCCGCAATCTCGCCTGTATAATCAAGCTTTGGGGTTCTAGCTCATCTTCGCAATTCATACTTGGAGTGTGATCCTTTGAACGCACATATGCCCCATCAGCATGGCCCGACTCCGCAAGGGCCGCAACCACTTCCAGGAGTCGATGCAATTATCGCGGTCGGTTCCGGCAAGGGCGGCGTCGGCAAGACCACGCTGTCGGTGAATCTGGCCGTCGCGCTGACCAAACTCGGTCACAAAGTCGGCTTGCTCGATGCCGATGTTTACGGCCCCAACGTTCCACTCATGCTTGGCGTCAGCGATCAGCCGCGCATGGTCGGCGAGAACCGTATTGAGCCGATCCAGGCTTTCGGCCTGAAAGTAATCTCCGTTGGATTTCTCAATCCCGGCGACAAGCCCATCATCTGGCGCGGGCCCATGCTGCACCAAATCGTCCGCCAGTTCCTGGGCCTCGTCGAATGGGGACAACTCGACTATCTCATCGTCGATTTGCCGCCAGGCACCGGGGATATTGCGCTCTCGCTGGTGCAGACCGTCCCGCTGACGGGCGCGGTGGTAGTCTCGACCCCGTCGGACGTTTCGCTGCAGGATGCGCGCAAGGCCATCGAAATGTTCCGCCAGATGAAAGTCGATATCGTGGGCGTAGTCGAGAACATGAGCTATTTCACGTGTCCTCACTGCCAGCACGAAGTCGACATCTTCTCCCGCGGCGGCGCCGAAAAAATGGCACAGCAGTTCGGAGTGTCGTTCCTGGGCAGCATCGCGCTCGATCCGGAAGTGCGCAAGTCGGGTGACGGCGGGACGCCGGTGGTGCTGGAAGGCGAGAACTCGCCACACGCGAAGTCGATTTATGAATTCGCGAAGAACGTCGTGAAGCGCGTGGATGAGGTCAAGGCAGCCGCGCCGGCCAGCGTGATTCAGATTCAGTAACCGTCGCCTCGCATTCAACGCGCACCAACGCGTTTTCACCCCGCGAGATGTTGCCCTCGTACGACTCGTTGTCATCCTGAGCGGCGCTCTTTGCCGCGAAGGACGTATGCACCTTGTCGGCAGCGCCTCACTGCAGGCTGGTTACACAGGTCCTTCGCTTCGCTCAGGATGACAAGGCTATGCGCCAATGGGCTTGAATCGCGCGAGCCGAAAAATCGCCTCTGCCTCGCGCTCCTTCAGCACCAACTCCGCCATCATCTCCCCAACAGCCGGACCGTGCTTGAACCCGTGCCCCGAGCCTCCGCCTAGCAGCCACACGTTCTCGTTCTCAGGATGGCGGTCGACGATGAAGTGACCGTCCGGTGTCTGCTCGTACTGGCAAACGCGAGTCTCGAGCAGCGGCGCGTGTTTGAGGTCAGGGAAGCGGAAGGCGACATATTCCCGAATGTCTTTCAAAGTTTCCGGGCTCACCACGCGCTCGCCTGCGGTCGGATCGAAATCCAGCCCCCGCGTGTCATCGGCGATCTTGAATCCACGCCGCCCGCTTCCCGGAATTCCATAGCGAAAGCGTCCACGATGCTCAGCCCAGACGGGCAGATGATCGCCGTCGAATCGAGAATCTCCGGCAGGTGGACCGAAGAAGAAGACGTCTTGCTTGGTGGGACGAACGTGATGTCCGATCGATCGCGGAAACAGCTTGCTTAGCCACGGCCCGCAGGCAAATACGTAGTAATCCGCCTTGAGTTTCGAACCGTCCGACAATGCAATGCCCCGCTGGGGCGCATCTTCAAGCCCATCGGGCAGTACCGAAAGCTGTCGATACTTTCCTCGCGCCCGCACAAAAGCATCGACTACGGCAGCGCAACTCGCCCGCGCGTCCAGATATCCACACTCCGGCTCGAAGATGCCCCACTCGATCCCATCAAAGTTGATCTGCGGCCAGCGCTTCTTCATCTGCGCCGCCGACAGCTCCTGAAACCTGATCTTCGCCGCCCGCAGCGTCGCCACCGAACCGCGCTCGAACTCGTCGTCGCGTCCAGCGGCCATCCACAGCACGCCCGTCCGGTGCAGAAACTGCCGCTTCCAGCGACGCTCATATTTCCCCCAAAGCTTGAGAGCGCGCGCCGCCATCTCTGTGTAAGGCTGATCAGGACCATACGTGCCGCGCATGACCCGCGTTTCGCCCCCCGACGATGCCCGCGAATTCCCCGGACCAAAGGCGTCGAGCAGAGTAACGCGCGCCCCACGCTCCAGAAGATGCAGCGCAGTCCATCCGCCGAACGCTCCGGCTCCAATGACGGCAATATGAGGTTTGACTTTCATCGACCAGTCCCAATGTACTCTACGAGAGAGTCTGAAGCGATTGTTCCTTGACATCGGCCCGGCTTACCCGTAGGAAGATCGTGAGGCTTGGCACGCAGGCGGACCTCGCTTCGGAGGCGATCATGAAACCCCAAACCGCGTCCTCAAACAGGCGGGACTTCTTGCGGACTTCCGCGGCCCTGGTGGCCTCAGGAGCAATCGTATCCGCTGAGCCGTTTGCTGGCGCCGAACCGCCATCGCGATTGAGCGGGTCATTCGCGGCCCATCAGGAGCAACGCCGCCAGGAACTCTGGGGACTGCTCGGCACCCTTCCCTGGCAGCATCGCCCCGGCCCACCCAGGTTAGTAAGAACCGAAAAGCATGACGGATACACATTGGAGCGCTTGGTGCTCGACCTGAATGGCGAGGAGCCCGTTCCCGCGATACTGCTGATCCCGGACAAGCGTCAGACACCGGCTCCCGGGTTGCTTTACATTCACTGGCACGCTGGGATGTATGGCCTCGGCAAGGAACAACTGCTGAAGGGCGTCGAGGCGCAGCCTGCCTACGCTCCGATATGTGCGGAAAAAGGCCTGGTCACTCTCGCCATCGATAGCTGGTGCTTTGGCGAGCGCCAGCGCGAAGCTGAAGGGCAAACCGGCGAGCAGGACGCCTTCAAGCTGATGCTATGGAGAGGCCAGGTGCTGTTCGGCATGATGATGTTCGACGAGTTCCGCGCGCTGGACTATCTGGCCAGCCGCTCCGAGGTGGACCCGCGGCGCCTCGGCGCCTTTGGCATGTCGATGGGCTCAACCAAGGCGTGGTGGCTGGCTGCGCTCGATCCCACGATCAAAGCTTGTATGGATGTCTGCTGCCTGACCGACTTCGACGAGCTCATCAAGACACATGCTCTCAAGGAACATGGCATCTTCTACTACGTGCCATCGCTGCTCAAGCATTTCCAGACTGCGCAGATTAATGAGCTGATCGTGCCTCGGCCTCACCTGAGCGTGAACGGACGTCTGGATCCTCTGACGCCTCCCGCAGGTGTGGAAAGGATTCGCGACTACCTGATGCCACTGTATCGGCAGCACGGCAAAGAGAGCGATTGCCGCATCGAGTTGTACGACTGTGCGCACGTCGAGTTACCGGATATGCGTCGGCTGGTATTGGAGTGGATGGACCGATATCTGGTGGAGAAGAGTCAAACCTCGTGAACATGAGTCCCCCCTCTTCGCATACCTGGGAGCTATTCCAATCCCGACGGCTTTCCCGCTTTCGTCGCCGGTTCCGGCCTTTCCTTGACAGTCCCTTACCCCCTTCCTAGAATCCAAACGGATCGCCACTTGGGTCCAAAAGCTAAGCTTCTGCATCTAACATAGTTAGTTAGGTAAAATGGATCGACAGCAGTTTCTTCCCCTGCCACCGCTGCAAGGATTGAGACAACTGACACAAAATAGGCATGCCTGCTGACCCAAATATCGGGAATCGCGAACGCGAGATTCTGACCGCGCTTGTGGAGACTTTTATCTCCACCGGCGAGCCGGTCGGCTCGCGTACCCTCGCGCGCTCGAATCGCGAGGGACTGAGTCCGGCATCCATCCGCAACGTGATGGCCGACTTGTCTGACGCTGGTTTTCTCGAGCAGCCGCATGCCTCTGCCGGGCGCATTCCGACGACTGAAGCTTACCGTTACTACGTCGAACAGATCTCCGGCACCGCGCGCCTTGCGCCGCAAGAAGAGTCCATGATCTCCGATTCGCTGGCCGGTATTACCGACGTGCAGGAGTTCATGGAGCGCACCTCGCACGTCCTCTCGCTGATCTCGCGCAACGTAGGCGTCACGATCGCCACAAGCGGTCCGAAGAACGCGCTGGAGCACGTGTATTTCTCGCGTCTGGGAGATCAGAAAGTCCTGGCCGTGCTCGTGACCCGTTCTGGTCTAGTGCGCGATCGAGTGTTGCGCCTCGATCTTTCGCAATCTGATCTGGACCTGGCGTCCCGCTACATCAACGAGAATTTTCGTGGCTGGACTATGGAATCGATGCGCGCCGAACTTTCTCGCCGCCTGGAGCAGGAGCGCAGCGAGTACGACCGCCTGATGAACTCCATCGAGCAGCTTTACAAACAAGGCGCGCTCGCGGCAGAACAGGGATCGCAAGTTGTCTTCGTCGAAGGGGCGGCCAATCTGGTTACCGGGGAGCAGGACCGCCAGCGCCTGCAGGAGATGCTGCAGACGCTTGAAGAGAAGGAAAAAGTGGTCCAGCTTCTCAGCGCTTATCTCGACGTGAAGCAGGAGGCGGTGCGCGTGGTCATCGGTCTCGACCAGACCTTGCCCTCGATGCAGAACTTCGTTTTGATCGGTGCTCCGGCGCATGCTGGCAATGAAGTCATGGGCTCGCTGGCGGTGATCGGCCCGACCCGCATGGACTATCAGCACACCATCACAGCGGTCTCTTACATCGCGCGGTTATTTGACAAGATCTTGAATGAATCGGAGTAATGAAACGCAGTTATGGGGAAATCAAACGGTAAATCGGAAGCGAAATCAGCCGAGATCCATCTCGAACGCGAGCTCCCTGCCGGAGACGGAGACGAGCAGACGACTGGTTCCGGCGCTATTGGGTCGGTGACTGGGGAAGCCTCCGGCCTTGACGGCGAGTTGCAAAAGCTCAGGGCCGAGCGTGACTCACTGCTCGACCGTCTGGCGCGTGCGCAAGCTGAATTCGAAAATGCACGTCGTCGCGCCAGCAAAGAGCAACAGGATTTTCGCGACTACGCCACCATGGATAGCGTCAAATCGCTGTTGCCGGTCATGGACAGCTTCGAGCGTGCGCTGCAAGTGACATCAGAACCGGGCGACTTTCGCAGTGGGGTCGAACTCATCTACAAGCAGTTGCAGGATGCACTGGCGAAGCTGGGGGTGCGCGCCATTCCTGCCAAGGGGGAGCCCTTCGATCCTCATTTTCATGAGGCGATCGAGATGGTGGAGACCTCGGATGCGGCTGACCACGAGGTACTCGAAGAATTGCAGCGCGGCTATAAGTTCAAAGACCGCCTGCTGCGCCCGGCGATGGTCAAGGTCGCGAAGAATCCCTAGATCAGAAGCACGCGTTCAGTGATGCGGCGCCAGCTCGCATCGATTTTGCTCTTGAAAGGTTTTCTCTGAATACGAACACAAAACGCGATTACTACGAAGTGCTGGGCGTGAGCCGCACGGTCACGGAACAGGAGCTCAAGAGCACCTATCGAAAGCTTGCCTTGCAGTTTCATCCCGACCGCAATCCCAATAATCCGGACGCGGAGGAGAAATTCAAAGAGGTGAGCGAAGCCTATGCAGTGCTCGCCGATTCGGAGAAGCGAGCCGTGTACGACCGTTACGGCCACGCCGGATTGGGCGGCGGCTCCGGTCAGGCGGCCGGTTTTGATCCCACGGTATTCCAGGACTTCAGCGACATCTTCGGAGAATTTTTCGGCTTCGGAGACGTGTTCGGCGGAGGCGGCGGACGCCGTCGCAGCCGCGTGCAGCGCGGCGCCGATCTTCGCGAAGACCTGACGCTTGAATTCGAAGAGGCGTTCTTCGGCAAGGAAACACGCGTTACGGTTCGACGACACGAAGCCTGTGAAGAATGCCGCGGCTCCGGTGCTGCTCCTGGAAAGGGACCGACGCAGTGCCGTTCGTGCGCCGGGCGTGGCCAAGTCCGCTACCAGCAGGGGTTCTTCAGCATCGCCCGTACCTGTCCCGCGTGCCAAGGTGCCGGCAGCGTGATCACCGATCCATGTCTGAAGTGCAAAGGCGAAGGTCGCATCCTGCGTCAGCGCACGGTTGACGCGAACGTGCCGGCCGGTGTCGAAGATGGAACACGAATACGATTCTCTGGCGCAGGGGAGGTTGGCCAGTTCGGTGGTCCGGCTGGGGATCTCTACGTCGTACTGCATGTGAAGGAGCATCCTTTCTTTGCGCGTGAAGGCAATGACCTGCATTGCGTAGTTCCGATTTCCGTGCCTCAAGCGGCGATGGGCGCCGAGATCCGCGTGCCCACCATGGACGGTGAGCACACTCTGAAAATCCCCGAAGGCACGCAACCCGGCACCACATTCCGCATCCGCGGCAAAGGTGTGCCCGTCCTGAGCGGACACGGCAAGGGTGACCTGTATGTCGAGGTTCGGGTCCAGGTTCCCGCCAAGTTGAACAAGCGTCAGAAAGAGTTGCTCCAGGAACTGGACGCCCTCTCAAAGGTCGACAACCAGCCGCTCTTGCGCTCGCTCCTCGGCAAGATGAAAGACATGTTCGGATAGCTTTGCCACGGATCTTGCTCGCTCGAGAGTCGGAGCGACGCCACTTTCAGTCGTGCCGCAATGGGCGCACAACCAGTTCCGGTTTTAGCCCCTGAGGTGCCGCCAGCTATGACCCGCCGCCGATGGATCGCCGACGAAGTCTCCGGCAATCAAGCCGCCCTAACTGGCGCCCATGCAGATCACCTGATCTGTGTCCTGCGGGCTCGCGTCGGCCAGGAATTCGACATCGTCGCCGGCCCTGTAGTCCGCCGCGGGCGCATCGCTTCCATCGGCGACGCCAGAGTCATCTTCGAACTCGGGGAAGAATTGCCCGCCACATCCGCCGCTGACATCACACTCCTACTTGCTATCTTCAAATTCGACCGCATGGAGTGGGCAATTGAGAAATGCACCGAACTGGGCGTTGCGCGAATCGTCCCTGTAATTGCACGCCGTACCGAAGTGCACCTGGCGTCCGCCGCAGCCCGGCGTTCTGACCGCTGGAGACGAATCGCTCTCCAGGCCGCAGAGCAATCACGCGGCGCCGCTCCGCCGGAGATCGAAGCTCCCGTTAAGCTGGCAGAGGCGTTGAACTTGGGTGCATTACGAATTGTCCTGGCGGAGTCGGAACAAGAGACTCAATTGCGAGATGTCCTGGATTCAGCCGAGGGCGGCGTCACTCTTGCGATCGGTCCGGAAGGCGGCTGGACTGAAGACGAACTGCAACTGTTCCAGAAGACAGGATGGATCTTCGCTTCCTTGGGGTCAACAATTCTGCGAGCCGAGACTGCCGCGATCGCCGCCACCGCAATTGCGATTTCAGAACTCAACTAGCACGGCCTCGCCATCCCCCAGGTGTTATTCTGACTCACGATGCCGGTCTCGAAGTCGACCTCCCGCCTTGCTCGCTTTACCCCCGACGATTGCCAACGCGAAGCCATCGAGCACGTGCACGGCCCCATGCTTGTGGTGGCGGGAGCGGGTACGGGCAAGACTTCCGTTCTCGTCAACCGCATCGCGAACTTGGTCAAGGAGGGACATGCCAAGCCCAACGAAATCCTCGCGCTGACCTACACAAGGAACTCGGCCGCCGAGATGAGCGAGCGGGTTCACGGACTTCTCGGCAACTCGCAAATTCAGGCCGCTACGTTTCACGACTATTGTCTTGATCTCCTGAAGAGGGTCAATCGAGACTTCGGAGTTTTGGATGACGCCGACCTCTGGATCTATTTGCGTCGCCGCCTGCGCGAACTTCATCTCGAGCACTTCGTGCGCGCCGCCAACGTTGGCGAGTTCCTGCGCGACCTGCTGCAGTTCATGAGCCGATGCCATGACGAACTCGTCACGCCCGAACGATACGCGCAATATGTCGCACAGCTCGAAAGCGGCCAACTCACTGTTCCGCGCGTGGCCAAGTCGAGCAGCGAAATCACCGACGATGAAGTGCTCGGACGCTGCCGCGAGATCGCGCGCGTCTTCGCCAGTACCGAAGAATGGCTGAAGAAAGACAATCTTGGCACCTTCAGCCACATGATCACGCGAGCGCAGGCGCTGCTCGAAAGGGATCCGGCCGTGCTCGCCCAGGCCAAGGCTCGTGCCAAATTCATTCTGGTCGATGAGTTTCAGGACGTAAACTTCGCCCAGGTCAAGCTGCTCTCCGCTCTTGCCGGGCCGCAGGGCAACATTTTCGCGGTGGGCGATCCGGATCAGGCCATCTACCGCTTTCGGGGCGCCTCGAGCGCTGCCTTCGATCTCTTCTACCGTCAATTTCCCGCCGCGCAACGGGTTGTTCTTGGCATCAATCGCCGCTCACGCACTCCGATCCTGCGCTGCGCCTTCGCCCAGATCGACAAAAATCCTCCCGCATTTGCAGGCACCCATAGCCATGCCGTCCATTACAAGCGAACGCCTCTGCAGTCGGCGCGAGATGAAGCTGCCGCTGCGGACGGATCTCTGTCGCCTGCTGTCCCGGTCGAAGCGGTCTCCTTCGCCGGCCGGGAAGCCGAGGCCGGCGACGTGGTCGAAACCATCAAGACCCTACGAAAGAAACTTCGCTGCCATTGGAACGATTTCGGAGTGCTGTACCGCCAGCATCCGCATCGCGACGCGTTGGTCCGCGAACTCGTGGATACTGGCGTCCCTTTCCTCATCGAGAACATGGACGTCAGTGATACGCCTGAGGTCCGTGACCTGTTCGCCTGCCTCAGCGTTGTGATTGCTGACGGAGATGACGTCAGCTTGTTTCGGGTTGCGGCTTTGTCTCAATTCAACATCGACCCGGAAGTTCTGCGCACCACCACACGATCTCTCGCCCGGAACTCGCGCGAAGGCAAAATTGTTCCGCTGGCCTCGGTCCTGGCGGACATGCCGGGTGGTTCAGCGATTCTCGCCGCGATTTCGGCTGCCCGCGAGGAAATCGCCCGCACCAAGGCCAAAGGGCGCCGTGCGCTGGAGATCATTGCCAACAAATTCCAACTCGACCGGACTTCGCGCATCCTGCGCGCCGCGCTGAACTTCGTAGAGGCTTGGCAGAAGAAGGAAATCAACCAGACGGCCGAACTCTCCGAGTTGATCGAGTATATGACGCTGTTCCGCGAATTTGGCGGCCCAATTCCGCTCGAGTCCGACGAAAACGAAGACGCCGTCCGCCTTATGACCGCGCATTTGGCCAAGGGACTCGAATTTCCCCACGTATTCATACTTCGCGCGAATACGCCTTCGTTTCCTCTTTCCTATCGCGAAACGCTCGTCGAATTCCCGAACGATCTGCGCGATCCGGATTCCGCCGGCGAAGGCGATCCCAAGTCGCTCCACAATCAGGACGAGCGCCGTCTCTTTTATGTCGCGATGACCCGTGCCCGCGACACCTTGCACCTCTACGGCAAGCAGGGAACCGGCAAGAAGGATCCGACTCCGCCGGGTCCGATCCGCGAACTCCTGCTGGAGAATTCTCTACGCACTGCTCTGGTTGCACGCAAGACGATCGGCTCGCCGACTAGCATCTTCGCTGGAGAGTCGCTCGGATATCCCGGCCCCTCACGCCTTACCGATTGGCTGAAGCTCGCCGCGACCGAGGGTCTGCACACACAGTTGAGCGCCTCCGCCGTCGACACCTACGAGCGATGTCCGCTGCAATTTAAGCTGCAGCGCGACTGGAGGCTCGCCACCAAGCCGGCCGCCGCCATGCAATACGGTGCGTCTATCCACCGGGTGCTGCGAACCTACTACGAGGCTCTGCGGGCTGGCCGACCTCGCACCGAGCAGCAACTCATCGACGACTTTCGCGAAGACCTTGCGAGTGCCGGCATTCAGGATCCCTACCAGCACGAACTGTATGAGAAGCAGGGAATCGCTCAACTCAAGGACTTCTTTGCCGCGGTCCAAACGTCCTCGCCGCCCGAGGTTCTGCACACCGAGGAATGGTTCGAGATCAAGCTGGGTGAAACGCGCCTCACCGGACGCATCGATCGCATGGACCGTGCCGCGGACGGCGGCGTGGTAGTAGTGGACTACAAAACCGGGAGGGCCCGCGACCAGGAGGATGCCGATGACAGTTTACAGCTTTCCATCTACGCGATGGCAGCGCGCGAAAAGTGGGGATACGACGTGCATTCGTTAGTTTTCTACAATCTGGTGGAGAATATTCCCGTCGCCACCGTCCGCAGCGATGCCGAGTTACGCATTGCTCGCGATCGCGTAGCGGCGGCCGCCGAGAAAATTGCCGCAGGCGAGTTCAAGCCCAAGATCGATTTCCATTGTTCCTTCTGTTCTTTCCGTACATTGTGCCCCGCCAAGGAAAAACATTTCCCGAATCTCGGTAAATCAAAATCCGAAAACTAGAAGCATTAAGTGGACGAACCCCGCAGGAGAAGTAGGCGAGTGGCCTCGAGCGCGGCGTTGCTTGTTCTCAGCGGAATGGCCTTCAGGCCTGACGATCGACGGATGCGGCGTCCCAAAAAAACTTAGGGGACGCATTCAGCGTCCCCTTTTTGCCTTGTACTGAACTTTCTTAGTGCTTCTTTTTCTTCTTTGCCTTTTTCTTGGTTGCCATTGGTTCTATTCTCCCTTCCATTTTCATGGAAAAATTCGCAACGGTGTTTCGTTGCAACTATTTGAAACATAGAGTTAATGAAAAATGAAGTCAAGAGAAAAATGATGAGGCGAGACGTGTGAGGTCGCTGTACCAAAGTCATCCGAAGGAACTTTGATAGCAAAAGTCAACCTAAATTTTCAGGTGACACGCATTTTCGAGATCGAGTGCGCAGCCGCGAGCGGATGAAGCGATCACCTCGCTGGCCCGGATTCGGATTCCTCGCTCCTCATCCGAAAAACGCAGAACCCGTCGCGTGTATAGATCCTCACCAAGCATTCCAGCGCAGCGGCATCTATAATGAAGGCTGCAAAATCTTCGCCGGAGCTTGATTCATGGCCTCTTTTGACGATGTTGTGATTATCTCGGGTTGTCGCACAGCAGTTGGAAAATTCCAGGGCAGCCTCTCCGATTTCAGTGCGCCACAACTCGGCGCCCTTGTCGTACGCGAGGCCGTCAATCGTGCCGTCGTCGATCCCGCACAGGTTGACGAATGCATCATGGGTAACGTTGTCTCCGCCGGACTCGGTCAGAATCCCGCGCGCCAAGCCGCAATCTATGGCGGACTCTCTCCCGCGACAGGTGCCATGACTATCAACAAGGTGTGTGGCTCCGGACTGAAATCTGTCGCACTCGCGGCGCAAGCAGTGCAAACCGGAAACAGTTCCATCGTCGTCGCCGGCGGAATGGAATCGATGACCAACGCTCCGTATCTGCTGCCGCAAGCCCGCAAGGGATACCGCCTCGGCAACGCGCAGATCGTCGACTCCATGGTTCACGACGGCTTGTGGGATATTTACAACGACTACCACATGGGCATCACCGGAGAGAACGTTGCCGAGAAATACGGCATCACTCGTGAGGAGCAGGACCAGTTTGCTCTCAACTCTCACCGCAAAGCACTCTCAGCGATCAAAGAATGCCGTTTCAAGTCGCAGGTCGTTCCGGTTGAGATTCCGTCAAAGAAGAAAGGTGCGCCCCCCACTATTTTCGATAAGGACGAGTCTCCTCGTGAAGACACGACGATCGAAGTTCTGCGCTCCTTGAAGCCTGCCTTCAAGAAAGACGGCACAGTCACAGCCGGCAATGCACCTGGTGTGAACGATGGTGCTGCAGCGCTAGTCGTCACGAGCGCGAAGCGTGCGAACGAACTCGGTGCCAAGCCTATGGTCCGAATCGTTGCCCAGGCGACCAGCGGAGTCGAGCCGAAATGGGTGATGATGGCCCCGGTGGGTGCGGTCCGCACGATCTGGGAGAAGACCGGCTGGAAGAACGAAGACGTCGATCTCTACGAACTCAATGAAGCCTTCTCAGTGCAGGCGCTGGGAGTGATGCGCGAACTCGGCCTCGATCCCGACAAGGTAAACGTGAATGGCGGCGCCGTAGCCATCGGGCACCCCATCGGCGCCAGCGGCGCGCGTGTTCTGGTTACTCTGATCTACGAAATGATCCGCCGCGACGCGAAGCGCGGGATCGCGGCGCTGTGCCTAGGTGGGGGCAATGCTGTGGCGATGGCAGTCGAGCGCTAAATACAGTCATGTGGAGGCAGCCGCCTCGGTTGTCCGAGCGAAGGCGAAGCCGAGCGAGCTTCCATCCAGTCGCTAGCCGTGTCAAAGTTGTCATGTGAGCTGCCCATGCAGAACCATTTCGTCTTACTGCTGCTCCTCACCTCAACCGTCTTTGCCCAAAGTCGATTCGATGGAACCTGGAAAATGAAGATGGAAACGCTCCAATTCTTCAGCGCCCCCGAAGAATACTTGCTCGAAAAAGGCATGTATACCTGCCTGACCTGTGTCCCAAGAGTTGATGTGAACGCGGATGGAAGTTCTCAGAGGGTGACCGGTCACCCTTACTTCGACAGCATAGTGGTTCGCGTGGTAAGCGCTACCTCCGTCGAGTTCACCCAGAAGAAAGAGGGCAAGCTTATGTTCTCTTGTACCGAAACAGTTTCTTCGGACGGGCAGACGATGACGGAAGATTTCGCGAACACGATGGAGGCGGAAGTGGTCAGAGGAAAGGCGGACTTCCACCGAGTGAGCGCCGGTCCGCCTGGCTCCCACGCGCTATCGGGAAAGTGGAGCATGCGAACCGTCCGGAACGCTACCAGCGCAGGCACTTTGACCACGTACCACAGCACCGCACATGGAATGCGTATCTCCGACGGTAGCCAAAGCTACACGGTGAGGTTGGACGGCAAAGACTATCCGGTAGATGCAGATCGCCACTCCACGGTTTCTCTGAAGCTCATCGACGAGTACACAATGGAAGAAACTGATAAGCGGGACGGAAATATTATGACGGTTGCTCGCATGATGGTTTCCAGGGATGGCAAATCGATGAGAGTCGAATCCTCAGACAAACAACGCGGCGGGACCATGACTTACACGGCAGAGAAGCGGCCATAGAAGCCCCCACGTTCCCGGTTTAGCTGCCTCCCGACACCGGCAGCGTAACTGTAAACATCGCGCCGCCGTCCGGAGCATTCGCCGCCTCCACACTGCCGCTGTGTTCCTTCATCACTGACTTGCAGATACTCAGACCCAATCCAGTTCCGCGTCCTGGCCGCTTCGTCGTATAAAACGGATCGAAGATGCTGGCCAGATTCTCTTTCGGAATGCCTGGGCCATCGTCGTGAAAGCTGACCCACACCGACGAGTCTGCGCGGCCCAGCCGAATCCGTAGTGTGCCTTTATCCCGAACCTCGCGGATTGCCTGCTCCGCATTCACAATCAGATTCAAGAACACCTGCATCAACTGGTGGGGATCTCCCAATGCGTAAGGCAGGCCAGCCTCTTTGATGAAGTCCACTGTGATGTTGTTCTTGCGCAGAGAATAGGCATGCAGGTTCAAGGTGCGCTCCACCACCTCCACCACGTTGATCCTGCTCTTGCCCGGCGCGGGTGGGCGCGAGAAGTAAGTCAGGTTCTGTACGATCTCCGCCGCCCGTCGTGCCTGCTGCTGCAGCATGGCGAGTTGCCTGCGGGCGACTTCGTTGGTTTCTGTGTCCTGCAGCAGTTCGCTCACACCCATTATGCTCGTCAACGGATTATTGAGCTCATGCGCCACGCCACCAATCATCGCTCCCATGGCGGCCAACCGCTCGCTCTGCACCACCTGCTGCTCCAGCTTTCGCTCAATCGTAATATCGCGTACGGAGATGATCACTCCGTTGATCTTCCCCTCCGCGTCGACCAGTTGGCTGCCTGAAGCACGCATCGTCCGCCAAGTTCCGTCCCGATGCCGTGCACTGTACTCCGCCGCGCCGAAAGCCTGCTGGTCGGATGCAACCGTGTGATACAGCGACGCCAGCTCCGGAGAATGATTTTCCAGGTCAGAGATTTTCTTCCCCAGCATGTCGGACGGCTGGTAGCCGAGCAGATCGCGTGCCCGCGAACTGACGAACGTATATCGTTCCTCGAGATCGACCACCAGAATCAGATCGGGGAAGCTCTCCAGCAGCCGAGCACGAAACTCTTCCTGCTGCGCCAGTTGCCGCTCCATCTTGCGCTTCTCTGTAATGTCGACCAGCGTCCCCTGGTAGCGGATGATGTTGCCCGACGTATCCCACACGGCCCGTGAGGAATCCAGAAAGATCGCTGCCGTCCCATCCCTTTTCCGAAGCTTGATTTCCCTCGTGCGCAGTCCACCGCGGTCGTCAATGGCCCGGCCCAATACCGGTTGTTGCCCTGGATCGAAGTTTAGCGCCGCCGGTCCCACCGGCAAGAGATCTCGCTTGTCCGCATACCCCAGCATGCTGACGAGAGCAGGATTGGCGTCCAGCAGTTGCCCTTCGGGCGTGCTGAAATACACGCCTTCCTGCAATGTCTCGAACAATTCTGTGAATCGCAGCTCCTTCTCGCGCTGCTCGGTCACATCGCGGCCCAGCACGCTCACACCCACCACCTCATCGCCCTTGACGATGCCGTTCAGCACACAATCAAAATAGAGTGATCGTGAGTTGCCCTTGAGCAGTATCCGCACCATCCCTGCCCAGCGTTTCTTCTCCAGAAAACGTCCCAGCCCTCGTTCCACGTCTTCGCGCGTCGGCTCCTCGACGAAGTCGTAGATCCTGCGATTGATTAGCTCAGAGTACGGAAGCCCCGTCAGTTCCGCCACGCGCTTGTTGACGGTGCGCAACGTTCCATCCAGTGAAACCGCGCACGCGGGATCATCAAAGGAGTCAATCAGCTCCTTGAAGTTGCGCTGCGACCGCATGATCACCTGGCTAAGCTGGTCGAGTTGCTCTTCAGAAGGCGCGGCGCCTACATGCTCCTGTAGTCCTCGCAGTAACCCCTTGAGTTCACTGACTTCGCGCTGCCGTCCATAGGCATAAACCGCGAATAGGATCGACAGCGCTAACACGCCAATCGGGATGGCGCGAAGGGAATATGGGATATTCTCCAACCGCTCCCACAGCAGGGCAGCCAGAGCAACCGCCAGCAGGACCATGAACCCAAGGGCCCACCGCCACAATTGGGATTCCTCTCGTTCCAGATTTCCAGGGGCGCGAGGCGTACGGGAGGCGTGAGCTGGGTCCGGAGTCATGGGGCAACGGCTACTCTTAACTGAGAGTCATCCTAATTCTATACGTGTCGAGCGAACAACCTCGCTGTTGGACAACTTGGTTCGCGAACCGCCGAGGGATCTGCATCTTGTTATGTCTGGGGGAGTCATAAATAGTCGCCTTCTGCGGTTCACCTCATCGTTTTCCACAGGCCTAGGTGACATCCGTCACAGCCAGACCCGCACCCGAAACCGTAATGTGGGTAGCTGGAAGATCAGGACTTCGTGTGTCCGCAGGACCCCACGGTTCCAGTCATCTTCATGCTCTACAAAACTCTCAGCGCCGCCGTCTACGGCATCGACGCCAACATCATTCAGGTGGAAGTCGACTGCTCTGGCATCAAGACCGACCAGGACCACTTCCACACCGTCGGCCTTCCGGACGCGGCGGTCCGCGAAAGCCGCGACCGCGTCCGCGCCGCGCTCAAGAACTGTGGCTACGACATCCCGCCCACCCAAATCACTATCAACCTGGCCCCAGCGGACATAAAGAAAGAGGGATCCGGATTCGATCTTCCGATGGCCCTCGGCATCGTGGGAGCCTACGGCGGCCTGACGAAGAAGGAAATATCCGATTGCCTGTTCGTGGGCGAGCTTTCTCTCGACGGAGGTGTGCGCAGCGTGCGCGGAGCCTTGCCGATTGCCATCGAAGCCCGTGGACGGAAGATTCTGCGTATGGTTGTCCCCGAAGCCAATGCCAGAGAGGCCGCTATGGTCGGCGGTGTGGAAGTCTATCCGGTCCGTTCACTGGTGGACGTCATTCACTTTATTAACTCCGGCAACGGTATCCAGCCCATCAAAGCCGACGGCGATTCGCTCCTCCGCGAGTCGCAGCAGTTCTTTGTCGACTTCAAAGATGTCCGCGGCCAGCAAACCGCCAAGCGCGCCATCGAGATCGCCTGTGCGGGAGGCCACAACATCCTGATGATCGGACCGCCCGGCTCCGGCAAGACCATGCTGGCCAAGCGCATGCCCACGATCCTGCCGCCGTTGACCTTCGAAGAAGCGCTGGAGACCACAAAGATTCACAGCGTCGCCGGAGTCCTCGACCAAGGTACGGGCCTGGTAGGGAAGCGCCCTTACCGGTCTCCGCACCACACCATCTCCGACGCCGGACTGATCGGCGGCGGCGCTATACCACGCCCCGGAGAAGTTTCCCTCGCCCACAATGGCCTGCTGTTTCTCGACGAACTACCGGAATTCCCTCGCAACGTCCTCGAAGTTCTCCGTCAGCCGCTCGAGGACGGCACCGTGAGCATCGCCCGCGCGTCCATGTCACTCACGTTCCCCGCACGATTTATGCTGGCGGCGGCCATGAATCCCTGTCCCTGCGGATTCCACAACGACCGCACCCGTGACTGCCATTGCACTACGCCGATGATCCAGCGCTACATCTCGAAGATATCCGGCCCGCTCATGGACCGCATCGACATCCACATCGACGTTCCTGCCGTGAACTACAAAGAAATGCGCTCCACCAACGAGCCCGAAAGCTCAGCCAAGATTCGCGACCGCGTCCTGCACGCCCGCCAGAAGCAATTGGAACGGTTCGCGACATCTCGCGAGAAGCTCTATTGCAACGCCCAAATGTCCTCCCGCCACATCCGAACCTTCTGCGAACTCTCGGCTGACTGCGAACGCCTGCTGGAACGCGCCATGACCCAGCAAGGCTTAAGCGCTCGTGCCCACGACCGCATCCTTAAAGTTGCCCGCACCATCGCCGACCTCGAAGATGCCCCGAACCTGGAGCCGAAGCACATCGCCGAGGCGATCCAGTACCGCAGCCTCGACCGCACATACTGGACTTAAGGCTGCGTCGGAGTCAGACCTGAGCTTCCTTCGTGAGGTTTCGTGTCTGTAGTGGTTTAGGGGTTTCAGGACACCAGAAATACTGCGTTCCAGAACTCCGGCTGCTGCGTATAAGTAGGTGAGCAGCAAAAGACCGTGCCCATGGCCGAGCGCATCCCCGCGGACGAATCTGCGGACATCCCGAACAACGGCATCGCCGAAACCGACTTTGCCGAGATCGTGCGTCGTCACCAGTCCATGGTCTTCAGCATCGCCCAGCACTTTCTGGCCGATCGCCCAGCTGCCGAAGAGTTGGCCCAAGACGTATTTCTGCAACTCCACGCGAATCTGCCCACGCTGAAGTCGGATACACACATGACGTTCTGGCTCCGGAAAGTGACCGCGCATCGTTGTATCGACTACAAGCGCCGCCGCAAGCCGGCACAGTTGAGCCTCGACGAGGCTCCCGAACCCACGGCGCCCGTCCAGTCGTCGGATCCGTTTCTGGCGAGAAGGCTGCGCGACTTGGTCGCCTCACTGCCCGAGAAGCCGCGCATGGTCATGATCCTCCGCTACCAGGAAGACCTGGGCGCCGAAGACATCGCTGACGTACTGGCCATGCCGCTGGCCACGGTCAAGAGCCATCTGCAACGTTCGCTGGCCATGCTCCGCGAAAAAGTGAGCCGGGCCATCGGAGAGGTAACGATATGACCCGCAGGGATATGAACAACAAAGACCCAAACCATTTGGACGATGCCCTGAAAAACGCGCTCCGCCGGCAGGAAGCACCCGGGGGCTTCGCCGATCGAGTCCTGGCTCGCGTAGCCAATCAGAATTCCACAGAAGAATCCACCCGCCGCGGGGCTTGGCTGGTTTTTTTCACTCAGCCGCTAGTGCGGTGGGGAGCCCTCGCCGCGCTCGCGACGGCCATGATTATGGGCGTCGTCCACGTCCGCACGGTCCAACGCGAGCGTGCTGAAGGAGAAGCCGCCAAGCAGCAGCTCATGCTCGCCCTGCGCATCGCCGGCAGCAAGCTGCAACTCGCAAAAGCGAAAGTGAACGAGATCAATGCAGTCGAAACCCAGGACCACCAGGTCAAGGAGTAATCCGATGAAAAAGAGAACAGCAATAGGAAAGAAGAAGCATGTGGGGACAGCTGCCCTCGGCTGTCCAGTCGAGCGAAGCTCGGCAGCCCCTTCAATGAAAGCCAGAAAAGTTGGGGTCCCTGTAATGCTCGCACTCCTCGTCCTGACACTCCCATTCATCGCGCGAGCCCAGGACGTCAAAATTCCCCCGGACATCGAGAAGCTCTCGTCCAAGGCCAAAGAGACCGTCGAGGTCACCATGGACGGCCCCATGCTCCGCTGGGCCAGCAAGTTCCTCTCCGCCGAAGACCCTGAGGAAGCCAAGGCCGCCAAGCTGGTTGCGAACCTGAGGGGCATCTATGTCCGCAGCTATGAGTTCGATAGCGACGGAGCCTACTCCGCTGCGGAAGTGGACGCTCTTCGCTCCCAGTTCCGCTCCCCGGCCTGGTCGAGGATCGTCGGCGTCCGCAGTGAGCACGACGGCGAAAACGTCGACATCTTTTTCAAGCTGGAAAACGACAAGATGGCCGGCATCGTGATCATTTCCGCCGAAGCCCGCGAACTCACCTTCGTCAACATCGTGGGCCCGCTCGAGGTCGAGCAGTTGGCTGATCTGGGTGGCGAATTCGGTATCCCCAGGTTGAATCGCAAGAGCCTGTCGAAGGCCGAGAAGGGAGACCACAAGTGAAATCTCTCAGGATAGCTCTTCTCGTCCTCTGTTCCGCGACGCTGGCCTTCGGCGCCGATCATGAGTTCCGCAGCGTGGTCCACGCCATCGAGGCTCACTACGGAGTGCGCCATATGCACATCCCTTTGCTGGGTGCCGCCTTGTTCTTTGTACGCCCCGAGGGAGTCAGTGGCCTGAAATTGGCAGTTTTCGAGAACTTCAACGGTCCCACTTCTCGGGAAGATATAAGCCGCGTCGTTGAAGGCTCACTCGGCCCTGGCTGGTATCCGTTCGTTCGTGTGCGCTCCAAAGATGATGGCGAGACCACGCTAATCTATGCCAATCCCTCGGACGGCAAGCTGCGCATGATGATCGTCAACGTGGAGCCTTCGGAAGCGACAGTCGTCGAGTTGAAACTCAGCGATCGCGGCATAAGGCAATGGCTCAAGGAGCCGGAAGAAGCGGCCGAAAGCCAGTCACACCACCATCACCACGAAATGGAGTGATATTTTCTATCGTCGAGAACAGACCGCACTCAAAACCTCCCAACGGGAGGATGAGTGTAATGGGCCTGTACACCCAAATTCGCTGTGGCCGGGAAGATGAGCGCGATCGAGATATTTCAACAGTCAGTGCTATCGGGCGGCAGTTGCGATCCACGTGCCGGAATCCACTGCTAGAATGCAGCGCATGGCCGCCACGGCAGAATCCAGCCCACCGAGATCTCTGGATCTGTGGACCATCGCTGCCATCGCCGTTTCTGCCACAGTCATTACGGACTTTATCCACGAGGGGCTTGGTCACGGAGGCTTGTGCGTAGCTACTGGTGCCCAGCCACTGGTGCTGTCTACGGTGCACTTCGAGTGCAGCGCGGACACGCGTCTAGTAGCGGCGGGCGGAACGCTTGCGAATCTAGTCTTTGGGGCGGTGTTCTGGGCGGCCACGCGTGCCGTCAAACGGGCCGCTACTTGGCGCTACTTCTTCTGGCTATTGATGACCTTCAACCTATTCGACGCAGGCGGGTATTTTCTGTTTTCCGGAATCGGCAACTTCGGTGACTGGGCGGCCGTGGTGGCGGGTTGGCAGCCGCCGTGGGCCTGGCGCGTCGGTCTGGTTGCACTGGGAACAGTCACTTATTTCCTGCTGTTGGTTCCTCTGTGCCTGCGTGAATTGCGTCCGCACATCGGGAGGGATGCGGAAATCCGCGTCAGGCGCGCGCGACAACTCACAGTTGTGCCCTACCTCACGGGCGGCGTCCTCGCCTGCGCAGCAGGCGCGCTCAATCCGGTGGGGCCGCTCTTGATTCTAGTGTCGGCAGCGGCTGCATCCTTTGGTGGACATTCCGGACTGGCTTGGATGTGGACCTTGCTCCATGGTCCGCGCATCCCCAGCAGCGAATTCCAGATGCCCGAAATCGAACGCAGCCGTGGCTGGATGATCGCCGCAGCCGTTCTGGCGATCTTCTTCATCGTAGGACTGGGACCTGGAATGAAGTTTAGTTCCGTCCTACGGTAGGCGGGCCAAAATTTTACCGATTCGCAAACTAGTTCTCTTCACGCGGGCGCATATTCCCGCTGCGCAGGTATCGGTTGTGCCAGCTTAGCGACTCCGTCAGCAGATGTGGCGTATGTTTCCCATAGGACAGCTGCTCCGATCGAGACAGATAGTCCTGCAGCAAGGGTTTGTACTCCGCGCTGGCGCACTTCTCGATGACCAGCTTCGCACGTTCCTTGGGCGATAGCCCGCGTAGATCAGCCAATCCATTCTCCGTGACCAGGACTTGCACGTCGTGCTCCGTGTGATCGACGTGCGAAACCATCGGCACGATCGTCGAGATGGTCCCTTTCTTTGCCGAGGACGGCGCCATAAAGATCGACAGATATCCGTTGCGCGCAAAATCCCCGGACCCGCCAATCCCGTTCTGGATGCGCGATCCCATCACGTGTGTCGAATTGACGTTGCCATAAATGTCGGCCTCGATCATGCCGTTCATCGCGATCACGCCCAAGCGCCTGATAATTTCCGGATGATTCGAAATCTCCTGTGGCCGTAGCACAATCCGCTCCCGGTAGTTGGCCATATCGGCGTTCACTTCGTTGAGCATCTCCGGGCTCAGCGAAAATGCCGTCGCCGACGCCGATGTCACCTTCCCTGACTTCAACAGCCGGATCATCCCGTCCTGAATCACTTCGGTGTAGGAAGTCAGATCTTCAAACGGCCCTTCCTCCAACCCAAACAAAACCGCATTCGCAATGTTTCCCACGCCCGACTGTAGCGGTAACAGATTCGCTGGCATCCGTCCCTTCTTCACTTCCCAGCTCAGAAATTCCAGAATGTGCCCGGCGATTCTCTTCGAGGCCTCATCTGGCGCTTTAAACGCGCTGTTCCGGTCTGGAGAGTCCGTCACCACGATGGCAACAACTTTCTCTGGAGGAACCTGGAGATAAGGCGACCCAATCCGTTGGCCCGGACGCACCAGGGGAATCGGCCCGCGATTCGGCGGTGCCTCGAGACCGTAGTAAATATCGTGCATGCCCTCCAACGCCGCCGGCTGCCACGAATTCACTTCGAGAATGATGCGCTCCGCCTGATCGACCCAGGTCTTGTTATTGCCGATCGACGAACTGGGGATGACCCGTCCGTCCTCCAAAACCGCAGTGACTTCGATCAAAGCCACGTCCATCTTGCCCAGAAATCCATACTCCACGAACTGCGCCACATGGCTAAGGTGAATGTCCATGTAGTCCATCTCGCCGGCGTTGATCCTCTTGCGGGTTTCTGGATCCGACTGGTAAGGCAACCGCAGATGAATGCCGCCCGCCATCGCCAGCGCTCCGTCGAGTTCAGGCCCGGTCGATGCGCCGGTGAACACGCTGACTTGAAATTTCTGTCCGTGGAAGTGCGCATCCGCAATGCGGTGCGCCAGTTCAATCGGAACCGCCTTCGGATAACCCGACCCTGTAAACCCGCTCATGCCGATCTGGTCGCCGGACCGGATCAAAGCCGCGGCCTCTGCAGCGCTCATGATTTTCCGCTCCAGGTTGGCGTTCAAAACACGGTGGGTAGTTGGGGAAGAAATAGCCATTAGAAGTCCTCACAGTCAGTAAATCGTCCACTTCAACGGTAGATGGCCAGCGTTCAACTGGTCTGTGATTTCGATCACTAGCCGGTGTGGCGAGCGAAACAGACTCCCAGAAACTGGCATTGTTCACCGCGACTGCCCCTGTCCTTTATCTACCGGTCGGCCAGTTAACCGCTTCCGTCGGTGCCGCCACCTCCAGCCGGGATTTTTCTTGACTTGCCTTGGTCCGGGCATCAAAATTGCGATCATTCCGGCGTTGCAAGTGACATACTCCCAGAGGGTCAGAGCTGCGACCAAACCATTTCCGAATGGTCTCACGTGCGCATATGCTGAAACGGTTGTCTTGGCGAAGTCACAATCTAAAGGACTTTCTCGTTAGGAGTTGGCGATGAGTTTTATTCGGCAAGGTGAAAAGATTCTTGCAACCTCCGCAGTGCTCGCAGTGATGCTCGCAGCCGTGGCATTTGCGGCGGATCAACACGATAAGAAGAGCAGCCCGCCGCCTGCGCCCAAACCCGCGCCCCACGTCAGTGCTCCGGCTCCGCGGCCTTCAACCAACCGGCCGTCGACTACGAATCACCCGCCAACCACGCACACGCCGACCACAGGCAACACGCGAACCACGACGACGGGAACACGCCCCGGCACCACAACCGGCAAAACCGGTGTCGGAGCCGCGGGCAAGACGGGAAACAATACGGCGGGAAGGCCCGGAACCGTGGGCGGGAACAACCGAGGTGTAGCGGGCAAGACCGGCCCCGGATCAGCCATGGGGAGGAACAACACCAACATGGCGAAGGGAAGGCCCGGTGCACCGACAAGGACCTTCAACCGGCCTCCTCCCGGACGGCAGGTATCCCTGAGGGGTGGCGGGACCGCCAGCATCCGCCCTAACGGAAAGATCCGCTCCATCAATCGCAACGGCATGCACATCGATCGTGGTCTCAATGGCAGCCGCCGGATCGAAAGCACGCATAACGGTGCTCGCATCGTAACCACGGGCAGGAATTCCGGCTACGTACAGCGCGCCTATGTCACGCGCAACGGCCGCACTTACGTGTCGCGGACGGTCATCATCAATCACCGAGCCTACACTGGTGTCTATCGCTCCTACTCGTATCGCGGTCGCTGCTGCTATTACGGCTATCACCCCGCGTATTACTACCATCCCGTTTATTACGGATGGGCCTACAATCCTTGGCCGGCCCCGGTTTACTACGGCTGGGGATGGGGCGGAACGCCGTGGTACGGATATTACGGTGGATACTTCGCGCCTTATCCAACCTACCCTTCCGCTGCGTTCTGGCTGACGGATTACCTGATCGCCGCAAACTTGCAGGCCGCCTACCAGGCTCAGGCGGCAGCGAACGCCGCCGCGGCCGACAATGCTGCTGCCCAGCAGTCCCAGTCGGGCGGCGATACGTCGGCGCCTGCATCCGGCTCTGGTGCCGTGGCGCTCAGTCCGGAAGTGAAACAGGCAATTGCTGAGGAAGTGAAGGCACAACTCGCCGCCGAACAAGCAGCAGCAGCTCCGCAGGCTTCTTCCGGTGGACAGCAATCGTCGCAGCAGTCGTCGCAGCAGCCATCCCAGGCGAATGCAGGCGATGGAGAGGTTCCGCCAGCCCTCGACCCTGCCCGCCGTACCTTCGTGGTTTCGTCCGATCTCACCGTGAACGCTGATGGCGAGGAATGTCAGTTAACGCAGGGCGATGTCATCACGCGGATTACCGACACTCCCGATGACGACAACAAAGTGAACGTGAGCGTCTCTGCCAGTAAGAAGAACGATTGCGCCGCAGGCAAACAAGTCGCAGTTTCGGTCGACGATCTTCAGGAAATGCAGAATCACTTCCAGGAGCAGATCGATGCCGGAATGAAGGACTTGGCCGCGAAACAGGGAACCAGCGGCCTGCCCAAGGCTCCTGATACCGCCACGGTCGCGTCGGATGTTCCGCCTCCGCCGCCGGATACCAGCGCTGAGAAGGCTCTGGAAGAACAACAGGCTAGCGCAGATCAAGTGGAATCCCAGGTCGTGAAGGAGGCCTTCAGCCAAGGCTCGTGACGTTCGTCGGTTGTGATTTCGGCTGCTCCATCCTTTTTCTCGCGTCCTGTGCGCGCGTCTTATGAGAAGAAGAGAGCCTGCCGTGAGCCGAGCTGAAGGGGTGGGGCTTTTGACCTTAGGGCGAATCCGATCTTTGCCGCGCGGGTTGGTCTCTTAACGCCGCTTTCGAAGCAGATCCTCTTCCGTCTTCTGCGCTCGCCGCGCCCGATCCAACAACTCCTGCGCTCCCTTGTTGCTGGGATCCGCCACAGCTTTCGTGAAGCAGTCAATCGCAGACGCGTAGTCACCGGTGTCCAGAAACGCCGTTCCCCTATTGATAAGGGAATCGGCGGACTCTGGCGGCGCTCCCGACGGCGTCGATGCAGCCGGCGGTATTGCCGGAGCGACAGCTGGAACCACCCGCACCCGATTGGTCACGTGAGTGACATCAGGAACAGAGGCAGCCAGCGATTCCGCTGCGCTGGCGTCCGCTATGCTCTTCACATTCCCGTCGAGGATCACCTCGCGCGCATCCGACACGAAAACTCGGATGCCTGCCTTTCGCAGAGTCAGGGACGGCGCAGTATTCAGTTTCTCGGTAACCGCATCTTCGATTCTCAGCCGCCGCAAGGCCTGGTACTTCACATAGCCCAATCCTGCAATCAGTACCATCGCCAGGCCAAGAGCCACAAGGATCAGGATGTGTTTCATCCGAAAGGCTCGCGGCTGTAGAAATAGATGTTGTGCCGCACTCTTCACCAGCACTGAGGGTGCCGGTGGAACGGGCGTCTGGGACGCAGGCGCAGCCGAAGGCGGGGGAGTCGCGGCTGCGGATAGTTGTGCCGGCGATTCCACAGGTATTGCTGCCGAAGGCGGCCGAGACGGAACACCCAACGCCACCGATGCCTGGGGTGCAACCGGTGTCGGCGAGGGCAAGCCAGCCGAAGGCGGCGGGGTCAGTACACCCGCTGCCACCGACGGCACGGGCCTAGCCGGCAGCGGAGAGAGGCTGGAGCCTTCCAACGTTGGATGAGCGGCATCTGCGACCTGATCGCTGGTCGCCTGGTTAAACGCCTCCGGTGAGAGCTCGTCACTTACCATCCGCGCGCGTGGTACCAGGGGAGCCTGCTCGTTTGTCGCCGGATCATTGGCCACCTGATCCAGTGCAGCGATGAACTCTTCCGCCGTCTGAAAACGTTTCTCCCGCGATTTGTCGATCGCCTTCAGAATCACCCGCGAGAGCGACTCTGGAATCTGCAACTCCGGCGCCACTTCGTGGGCAAGCCGTGTTGTTCCTTCCATGTGCTGCATCATGAGCGCATACAGTGTGTCGCCCTCGAAGGGCACCCTCGCCGTCACCATCTGATACAGCACTACCCCCAGCGAGTAGATATCAGTGCGCCCGTCAATTTCCTCTCCTGCCTTCTTCCCCATAAACTGCTCCGGGGACATGTAAAGCGGCGTGCCCACCACCATTCCGGTCATCGTCATTCCCGGCTGGGCATTGCCGGCAGCTTCTCGAAGTTTTGCGATGCCAAAGTCGAGAACCTTGGCAGTCTCCTGGCCCTGCTCGTCGATCGTGAGAATGATGTTGCCCGGTTTTATATCCCGATGCACCACCCCGAGCTTGTGCGCGACTCCCAGGGCCCGCGCCGCTTGCGTCGCAATGCGAACCGCCCGCGATGCGCGCAGCGGCCCTTCTTCCTGCAGAACCTCGCCGATGTTCTTGCCAACTACCAGCTCCATCACGATGAATGGGCGGCCATCTTCGGTGTAGTCGAAGTCGTCCACCCGCACCGCATTCGGATGCCGCAGCTTCCGCGTAACCACCGCTTCCGTCTGGAAGCGTTGCAGGAACTTCGCATCCCCAGCGATTACGTCACTGACGATCTTGATGGCGCACAACTCGTTGAAGGTGACATGCCGGCCCTTGTAAACCACTCCCATGCCGCCGACACCGATCCGCTCCAGAACCTCATACTTGTTGCGGATGATCATTCCCGGCTGGAGTTCGTGTGCATTCTGCAGACCAGTCTGGTCCGCTGGACATACGTTGTACTCAGCCGGATAGGTTCGATGACACTTAGGGCAATATTTCATTGCATCACGCTGGGCGGCTCACGAAACGGCATCCAAGCCGGTTGGCGGAGAGCTAAATAATACTGGGAATGCTCAAGCAGAAACCGTTGCCTGTCAAGGTTCTTCAAGTTGCTCGAACCGGGAAGCCATGTGGGAGAGCGGTCCTTTAAGATATGGGAAAGCGACCCTTCAGGGCCGCGTAGAAGCCCTTATTAGTCCTCTGGGCTTCAGCCCCTGTAGTCGATTTGGGTTCTTCAACAACCGCATCGGTCGTACGAAATTGACTTCACCTGCCACCCTCCGTAAAATCGGCGCCCAGATGATTCGCCCTCTCAAGCTGATTCGGCTAGTCGCAACCTGCGCTATCACGGTGGCCTCGATCGCAGCCCAGACTGCGGACATCGCCGACATGCGGCGGCAGGCTGAGGCCGGGGATGCCAAAGCCCAATTCAGACTAGCCGCAGCGTACATCCAAGGTACCGGAATTGCGAAAGATCCCAAACAGGGGCTGGAATGGTTGCGAAAGTCAGCCAGTCAGGGTTATGTCGGTGCCGAATTTGCGCTGGCCGATATGTATCAGACGGGTGTCATGAATCTTCCAAAAGATCCCCATGAAGCGGCCAATTGGTTTCGAAAAGCCGCGAAACAGCAGAATGAAGCAGCCCAAACGCACCTCTCACAGATGTTGGCCCAAGGCGTGATCTCAAAGCAGGAGGCGGACTGGCATGAACCCGTCCCGCCGAAGCCACCGAAAAAAAACAGGCCGACTGCGTTCTCTCTCGCCGAAGTTGAGACCGGATTGACCGGAGGAATCACCACCAAACGGATGGCGAGTCTGGTCAACACCTATGGCGTTGATTTCAGCTTGAGCGCCAGCGCGCGAAAACGTCTGGCGGACGACGGTGCCGACGACAATCTGCTGGCTACGATTTCAGCGTCGAAGTTCTAACCCGTCCGCGTCCTTAAGCATGATCGAACGGTCACCCTCTGCCACGGAACTGGATGATCCTGCGGCGGTCTCGTTTGGAGGGCCGACCTTGGGGCAAGACTTCGAATTGATGCATTGCTTTCCGCTCTGCCGCCACCTTCGCGCGCAACTCACGGCTTGCCTCCCTCTCCCGGTAAAGCGCCTGAGCGACTGAGGCCGGTCCGCGCACATCGCTCAGGCCGCGCACCTCTACCTCAAACTCTCCGCCCTCGTTTGTCACGCGCAGCATGTCGCCAACCCGAACATCACGCGCAGCCTTGGCGGTCTGTCCGTTCGATAGAATCCTGCCAAGTTCGCAAGCTCGCTTCGCGAGCGTGCGCGTCTTAAAAAAACGCGCCGCCCACAACCACATGTCCATCCGTACGCTGGTCATAGTTCTATTCAGAAGCGTGAAGTCGGGTAAGTCGCTTTCCGCAGAGTTCCTCGTCTAGCCAAAGAAGATCTATTATCTCCCGATGTGCAACATAGGCTTCCTCGGATCGTAGCCCTGATGTTGCTTTGTCTGCGCCAGGAGGTTCCTCGGAGGAAGTGCGGCGATGGAATCCTTAGGAACCTGGCTCGGCAGCTGCTACAGTTGAAAAGCTAGCAAAGCCATAAGTTGCTTAAATATAATGGTTTATGGGCTAGAGTCTCCGACTATTGGAAACCGTCGAGGCCGCTTTGGGCCACCTTTACCTGGTTTTACATACTGCCCTCAAATAATTACTTGACCTCTTCTCCCCATGCAGATACATTAGCGAGTTCCAGGGACATCCGAAAGCTTCTGGGCCTTTTTATAGTCACCTGCGCCTACGGAGCCTAGCCCAGAAAATCGAGCATCTTCGGTGTCCGGTCGCGCATCTATTCAATGTGAGTTAAACGCTAACTCCTTTTACAACCTACTCGGAATCAGTGACTTAGGGCGGACTTTGGGGTTCTGGTCACCTCTGTGGCAAAAGGACGAAGGCGAGAAGCCACAAATCATAAAGCAAGGAGAAATCAAGCTCATGCGCTCTGATCGTGTGTTTGATGCTTTACAGACTCTGCGAAACCGTTATATGCTCTGTCAGCTTGCCTCCAAGGCCACGCGGAAGTTCCATCGGCCCAGCACCAGAATCCAAGAAACCATGAACGGCGTGTTGGATCGGATCGCAGGCGCGGAGCGGCAAGAAGTTTTGTCGGAACCAGAGAATTTTGCTGAGGCACAACGGCGGGCTGCTTAACCCAGCCCCGCCTTCCTGCCTGGTGGTGTTTGTCTTCCCTGAGTCCCCTCCTTTTGAAAATCTCCCGTTGACACTAACGAATGCGTTCCAGTGCACGGGTTTAGGTGAATCATGACCATTGCTGAACTAAAAGAAAAGAACATCACTGAGCTGACCAAGATCGCAAGGACCTTGGATCTGCCCGGTGCGAGCGGTATGCGTAAGCAGGACTTGATCTTCAAGATCCTGCAGGCGCAGAGCGAAAAAGAAGGACACATCTTCGCTGAGGGTGTCCTCGAAATCCTGCCTGATGGCTACGGCTTCCTCCGCTCTCCCGACTACAACTACCTTCCGGGCCCCGACGACATCTACGTCTCGCCCTCCCAGATTCGCAAATTCGACCTCAAGACCGGCGACACGATTAGCGGCCAGGTTCGTCCTCCGCACGAGGGCGAGAAGTATTTCGCGCTCGTCAAGATTGAGGCCGTCAACTTCGAGTCGCCCGATGAAGCGCGCAACAAGATCCTGTTCGACAACCTGACGCCGCTATATCCGCAGGAGCGCCTCAAACTCGAGACCACCCGGGAGAACGCCAGCGCCCGCGTCATGGATTTGCTCACGCCCCTCGGTAAGGGACAGCGCGGCCTGATCGTTTCTCCGCCGCGCGCCGGCAAGACCATGCTGCTACAGAACGTCGCCAACTCGATTACGGCGAATCATCCAGAAGTCGTGCTGATGGTTCTGCTCATCGACGAGCGTCCTGAAGAAGTCACCGACATGCAGCGTTCGGTGAAGGGCGAAGTCATCTCTTCGACCTTCGATGAGCCCGCTGCGCGTCACGTCCAGGTCGCCGAAATGGTGATCGAAAAAGCGAAACGTCTGGTCGAGCACAAGCGCGACGTTGTAATCCTGCTCGATTCCATCACCCGGCTCGCTCGCGCCTACAACACGATCGTTCCGCCCTCAGGCAAAGTCCTCTCGGGAGGTGTCGATTCCAACGCATTGCAGCGTCCAAAGCGTTTCTTTGGCTCAGCTCGCAATATCGAAGAAGGCGGCTCGCTGACCATCATCGCCACGGCCTTGATCGACACCGGTTCCCGCATGGACGACGTGATCTTCGAGGAATTCAAAGGTACGGGCAACAGCGAAATCATCCTTGAGCGCAAACTGGTCGACAAGCGCGTATTCCCGGCGATCGACATTCAGCGTTCCGGAACGCGCAAAGAAGAACTGCTCATTCCCAAGGAAGATCTGTCTCGCATCTGGGTACTGCGGAAGGTGTTGAACCCGCTCTCCCCGGTGGAAGCCATGGAATTGCTGATCGACAAGCTCAGCAAAACCAGAGGAAACAGCGAGTTCCTGGCCAACATGAGCGCTCTCTGATCATTGGTCCAACTCGATCCACGAAAGCCAGAGCCAGTCTCTGGCTTTTGTTTTTCTGAGTCCTCTGTGGTCAACCTGCCTTCTTCTCGGGCGCTCGCATCGAATCCTTCCGAAGTATAATTTTCGAGGATGAGTGCTGCCTGACTCTCCGCGAGGTATCAAGTGCGCTCCCAGATCTCCGTATTGATATTGAGCCTTTGCCTGCTTTTCTTCCTCGCGCTAAGCCCAAGCGGGATCGTCGCGCAGCAGCAGACTCTTCCGCCACGATCCACGCCTCACACGGGCGATCTCAATCCTCCAGCGGACGAAGACGATGCCCGCACCCGCATGACTCACGACATGGAGAAAAAGGCCGCGAAAGAACGTGTAGCGGCGCTCAAGAGCGACACCGACAAGTTATTGAAGCTATCGGTCGAGTTGAAGCAATACGTGGACAAATCTGACGAGAATGTTCTCTCCCTCGACGTGATCAAGAAAGCCGAAGAGATCGAAAAGCTGGCCAAGAGCGTCAAAGACAAGATGAAGGGGCCGAACTAAACCCCATCGTAGAGACGTAGCTCGCTACATCTACGAACAGATCGGGGAAACAAATAAAGACGCCATCCGGTTGCCCGGATGGCGTTGGTGTCTTACCAGAAGCGTCTATTCCGCGCCCTGCTTGATGCGCATGCTGTAGAACGACCGGTACACGAAGGTAAACGAGACTACGAAGAAGGCCATCGCCAGTATTCGAGTCAGCGTTGTCCCTTGATCGCTCGCCAGCTTCACCGCCAGCTCCACCGCCAGCAACCCGAACAGCGTCGTGAACTTGATGACAGGATTCAATGCCACCGACGACGTATCCTTGAACGGATCGCCGACCGTGTCGCCAATAACGGTCGCATCGTGCAAAGGCGTGCCTTTCTGCTTCATCTCGACTTCCACAATCTTCTTGGCGTTGTCCCATGCCGCGCCCGCGTTGGCCATGAAGATCGCCTGATATAGACCGAAGATCGCGATCGAGATCAGGTATCCCACAAAGAAGAACGGATCGACGAAGGCGAAAGCCAGCGTCCCGAAGAAGACCGCAATGAAGATGTTCAACATCCCCTTCTGCGCATATTTGGTGCAGATGGCCACAACCTTCTTGCTGTCCTCGACGGAAGCCTTGTCCGCGCCTTCGAGTTTAATGTTGGCCTTGATGAACTCGACCGCGCGATAGGCGCCCGTGGTCACGGCCTGCGTGGAAGCGCCCGTAAACCAGTAAATCATCGCGCCGCCGGTGATCAGTCCCAGGAAGAACGGTGCGTACAGGAGTGACAGTTTTGCCACGCCTCCAGCATCGGTCAGACCATTGGTGAGAGCCATGATGATGGAGAAAATCATGGTGGTAGCGCCCACGACCGCGGTTCCGATCAGCACGGGTTTGGCTGTCGCCTTGAAGGTGTTCCCCGCGCCATCGTTCGCTTCCAGCAAATGCTTCGCACGTTCGAAGTTGACGCTCAGGTTGAATTCTCTCTTGATTTCAGCTTCAACGTTCGGTACTGCCTCGATCAACGAGAGTTCATACACCGACTGAGCGTTATCCGTGACCGGCCCGTAGGAATCGACCGCGATCGTCACCGGTCCCATTCCGAGGAATCCGAACGCAACCAAACCGAAGGCGAACACGGCCGGTGCGAGCATTCCCGCCGCCAGCGCCAAGCCCATCGTGCTCATGTAGTAGGCAATCGCCATCAGCATCATCATCGCCAGACCGAGATAATAGCCGGAGAAGTTGCCCGCCACGAACCCGGACAGAATGCCGAGCGATGCTCCGCCTTCCTGCGCCGAGACCACAACTTCCTTGACGTGCCGCGATTCGGTCGAGGTGAAGACCTTCACCAGTTCCGGAATCAGCGCGCCCGCCAGAGTGCCGCAAGAAATAATTGTCGCCAGCTTCCACCACTGTGTGTCATCAGCCCCGAGTTGGGGTATGACGAAGTAAGAAATCACGTAGGTGATCGCAATGGAGACGATCGAAGTCATCCAGACCAGCGAAGTCAGCGGCGCTTCGAAGTTCATCTCGTTCGCCGAACCATACTTCGCCTTGGCAATTGCGCCATTAATGAAGTAAGACAGCGCGCTCGACACCAGCATCATCACGCGCATCACGAAGATCCACACCAGCAACTGCACCTGGACATTAGGATCTTTAACGCCGAGCAGAATGAACGTAATCAGCGCGACGCCGGTCACGCCGTAAGTTTCAAAGCCGTCGGCCGAAGGTCCAACCGAGTCGCCGGCATTGTCACCCGTACAATCGGCAATCACGCCGGGATTGCGCGCGTCATCTTCTTTGATCTTGAAGACGATCTTCATCAGGTCCGAGCCGATGTCGGCAATCTTGGTGAAGATGCCGCCCGCGATACGCAGTGCCGCCGCGCCCAGAGACTCGCCGATAGCAAATCCGATAAAGCACGGTCCCGCGTAGTCACCCGGAATGAAGAGCAAAATGAAGAGCATGATCAGCAGTTCCACGCTGATCAGCATCATTCCGATGCTCATGCCGGCCTCCAGCGGAATCTGGTAGACGGGATACGGTTTACCGGGAAGGGAAGCGAACGCCGTCCGCGAGTTGGCAAAAGTGTTGACCCGAATGCCAAACCACGCCACGCCGTAGCTGCCGGCGATTCCTATCAGGCTGAACGCGAGGATGATGGGCAGCGTGAGACCAACAGACTTGCCGGGAACGGGGGACAGCCAGCCGAAGTATGCAGCGATGATGACCGCAATGAATGCCCACAGAAGAAGGATGAATTTTCCCTGTGTGACCAGGTAGGTTTTGCAGGTCTCGTAGATAAGCTCCGAGATCTCGCGCATCGACTTGTGTACAGGCAGGTTCTTGAGGCGCATGAAAATTGCCATGCCAAAGCTGAGCCCGAACAGGCAGAACAGGATGCCGATCAGCAGCAGCTTGTGGCCATCGATGTGCCATGGAAGGAAGCTGACCTGCGAAAGGTCCGGCAGTTTCAGGGCAGCTTCGCCGCCTCCGGCCTCACCGGCAGGTTGAGCAAAGGCAGTAGTACCGCCAACGGCAAGCAAGACGGCTACGGCTGAGATTTTCGTAGCCACCCCGCGTGTCAGGAACGCAGCAGTAGCAAGGCAAGTGCGCATATGAAGTCCTCCGAAGGATGACGGTTCTCTAGGAATTTGCAAACGTGTTTAGGTACTATCTTCCGGCAGCAACATCCATGATCTCGAACCGCGGTCCTGATTTCTGTGACCGTGAGCACGCATCATCGAGCATCCGACGTCGCTTCCGGAATTCCGAACACGCTTCCACCGCAAGCCCTTTGTAGGAGTGCTGAAGCTTGGCCGCGTCGGGTTTCACGCCGAGGTAACCACTCACCGAAAAAAACGACCAGAGAAATAGGGCTCTAGTCCCGGTCTACTAGCGCAAAACGGGCATTTATAACACGTTGGACAGACGTGGTCAAACCCACCAAAGAGGGAGGCCCAAATCGGGAACTATATCGATTTTCTCGGGCATTCTCGGTTCGTCGATGCCGGCAATCAGTGTCCGCCGACCGTAGCCTGATACATCGCGTCGAGCAGATCCTGCGAATGCCCGTCATAGTCGGCATCGAGCGACCACATGAACATCCCGCCCAGACCGCGGTCCCAATCGGAGTACCAGGTGCGGAAGTAGGTGGAGAACGCGTCATCGTAGGTGACGTAGCCCGGGCTTCCATCGGCCTTCACCATGTAGGGAACGAAGGCGATGGGATCGTAGTAAGTCTTCCAGCCATTTCTGTTGATCAAGGGCTTGATGTCCGTGCCGTAGCTCTTGGTGGTCACGGCGAAATCGCAGGCCTCATCCTGAGTCGTCGCCGAGTTGGGGCACAGGCCAAAGAGTTGATTGATGTTCGTATAGTGGTAGCCGTAGAACGGCGTTCCCATGTTGAGTTGGGCGCCAGGAATCTTCTTCAAGAAAATATTGGCGGTGTTCTCCGCACTTCCCCCCGGCTGGCATTCCCAGGGCGCGGGGTCGTGTGTGTCCCAGAAGATGGGCGAGTTGAGTTGGCCGTAGGCTGTCCACGGCCCGGCGCAGTCGAACATCATGATGTTGATGTAGTCGAGCGAGGTTTTCAGGTGCCCTACGTCGTAACCATAGCCGCCCCATGGCGCGGCATCGATGGAAAGCACATAGTCCGGATTGGCCGCCCGCAAACGGGCCATCAGATCGACTAAAAAGACACGATCCTGAGTGGTTTCTGGATACTCCCAGTCGACATCGACGCCGTCGTAGGCGTACTGCTTTTCGAAGGCCACGATATTTTCCACCAGCGTCTGCACCGTGCCACTCGCCTCGACTCCACCGAAGTCGCCGCCCAGCAGAAGCATAACTTTCACTCCTGCGGCATGCCCGCGATTGTTGAGTTCAGGTTCCATGAATCCATCGGGAACTACCAAGCTTCCATCCGCATTGAAGGACATGCCTGCGTGGTTGATGTGCGTCAACTTGTGGTAGGGAATCTGCTCGGCGCTATAAACCGGGTCCTGATACTTGCTCCAATAGACGTAGTCGGCAACGATCCGCTTGGGAAGGTGATGGCGGTGCGGCCCCTGCGCACTGGCGGGCAGAGCGGCTCCCAGAGCGACGACTAGGCTGATCAAGCAGAGAGAATTGAAAGGGGTAAACCAACTTGGACGAGAGAACATCGAGGGACCTCCGGGGCGAGCTGATCAGCGGGAATGGCCGTGCAAAGCGGCGTCCAGCCGAAAGTTCGAGGATTCTACCACGGACCCAATGGGCTACTTCGAGTATTTGTGGAGTGACATCCTGTGTATCAGGCGAAGAAGAACGCCCCGACGAAGAGAACGCAGAAAGCGATCGCCTGTGCCAGTTCGTTCCACCCAAGGCGGCGGACGAGCAACGGTCCGGGCTTCTGGAAGAAGTAGAACCATCCTCGAAACAGGATCGGCAAAAAGGCAATCAGCGCAATCGAGGGTATCAGGCCGCGCCAGGCGGCTGCGCCGAGCACACTTGCCATGACGAGCTGGCC
>Ga0265338_10001674_pt1 | contig 35274 bp, 33 predicted proteins | sample 42126metaG_FD_193579 | JGI IMG/M metagenome (GOLD analysis project Ga0265338, IMG submission 193579) | Rhizosphere microbial communities from Carex aquatilis grown in University of Washington, Seatle, WA, United States - 4-21-26 metaG | ecosystem: Host-associated > Plants > Roots > Rhizosphere...
CGCCCGCCCGGCCGCAGCGGCCGCGGCGGGCGCGGCTGGCGGGGACTCCACTTGGCCGGCCGGCACCATGTTGGCTAGCACCGTGTCGGCTTGCCCGGTACCGGCCTGCAGTGTGTCGGCTAGCACCGTGTCGGCTGGCACCGTGTCGGCTGGCACCGTGTCGGCTGGCACCGTGTCGGCTGGCACCGTGTCGGCTAGCACCGCGTCGTGCCCGGGGCCGGCCTGCTCGATGTCAGCGTGTACGGCGCCGGGAAAGCCGGCCCCGTACAGCAGCGCCTGTCCGGCCGGCGGCCGGGAGGTGATCACCCGCTGCGCCTCGTCCCGGGGCAGCGTCTCGGCGATGGCGCGCCGGTCGTCGGCGGCGACAAGGCGGCCGATGACCTTCAGCCCGGTGTCCAGGACCAGGGGCGCGACCAGCTGGGCGGGGGAGGGGTCGGCGATAAGCAGGCACTCGCCGTGCCGGCCGCTTGCCGTCAGCAGCCCGGCCAGCGTCACCGCGGCCCGCTCCCTGGCCTGCCCGTCCGGCCCGGGCACGCGGCCGGCCGCGCGGCCAAGCACCAGGTGCGCGTCGGCCACCAGGGTGACGTGGGACAGCTCTGCCGCCGGGCCGCGGGTCCACCGACCGTGCCCGGCGACCGCGTTCAGCAGCAGCGCCATCAGCAGCGCCTGCTCGTCCCCCGCCCCCAGCGCGCCCAGTTCGAGGATCACCGGGTGGTCAAGCAGCCGCCCGAGGCCGGCCGGCTGGCTGGTCAGCAGGGCCGACCCGGCGCTGCCGCGCACAAGCTGCCGGGCCCGGCCGACCGAGCCGGCGTCCACCGCGGCGGCGACCTCAGCCGGGTAGCGCAGGGCGGCCGTCACCTCCTCCATCGCGGCCAGGAAGTCGACCACGCTGGGCCAGGCCCGCCCGTCGGCCGGGCGCTCGGCCGCCAGGAAGCCAGCCCGCAGGTAGGTCAGGCTGAGCGCGTCCTGGTAGACCGGCAGCAGCGGCCCGGCCAGCCCGTAGGCGGTAGTGAAGCAGGTGAGCAGGGTGGCGGCGTGCTCGCCCGCCAGCGCGCCCGGCGGTACTTCGAACGGGTTGAACCGCAGCGGCGCGCGGCTCTCGTCGCCGGCCGTGATGACCTCGAGCTCCGCCAGGCCAGGCTGGCCGGCCAGCGCGCGGTAGCCGCTGTCACCCGACCGGCCCGGGTCGATCACCAGGAACGGCACCCGGTGGTTGGCCCAAAGCTGGCGCAGCAGGGCGGTCCCGGCCTCGGTCCCGGTGCGCCCGGCCGGGGCCGGGCCGGCCAGCAGCGCGTGCCCGGTGAGTGACCGCAGCGGCACCGTGACGGCGCGGCCGGTGCCGTGCACCGTGCCCAGCCGGATGAGGGGACCGGCCTCCTGGCTCCCCGGTTCCTGCCCGTCAGGCCCGCCGCTCCCGGTCGGCTCCGGCTGGGGACGCCGCACGGTGAAGCCCGGCACGGCGCCGCTGGCTGCCACCGGGAAGCGGAAGGCACAGCTGGCGTCGCGGGCGTCGCCGAGCACGGGCAGCATGGAAAGCTGGGGGTCCGGCGGGTCCAGGCGGCCCCAGATCTCCTGCTGCCCGGTGAGTATGCCGAAGTTGATGACGTTGAGGTTGTACTCGGCTAGCCGCCGTTCGGCCACGCTGGCCGGGCGCCGCACGTCGTAGCCGGGGACGGGGACCCGGGGGGCGAGCGCCAGCTCGTTACTACCCGCCCCGGCCGGGGAGATGGCCGCGGCGACCGCCTCAACGATGCCTGGCGGTAGCTTGCGGGCGGCCGACAGCTGGATGCGGAGCGCGTACGCCTTGTGCGAGATGCGGGCGCAGTACTCGTGGAACGCCTGTTCCGCCTCCACCGCGAACGGGTCAGCCGCCAGCCGCGGACGGGCCGGGTAGTACCCCCCTGGCGCGTCGCCGTCCCGTGCCAGCCGCCGGTAGAAGGTGGCCAGGGTGCGCAGCGTCTGCGCGAACGGCGCGGGGACCAGCATCGGCAGCACCGCCACCGAGAACACCAGCGGCACCGGGCTGGCCGCCAGCGCCGCGTACACGCCCGACCAGTCGTCGTCCGACCAGGCGAACGGCGCGGCCGAGTAGTAGTAGCTGACGCCGGCGTCCGGCCGGGCGGGCGCGCCGATCAGCTCGTGCCTGGTGATCACGGCCGAGTCCGGGGTCGACCCGCTGAACGGCGTCAGCAGGCGCGCCACCGCGTCCGCGTCCGTCACCGGGGTTGACGTGACATGCCGCGGCAGCCCGGCCGTGACCTGCTCCCGCAGCCGGCCGGCCCTCATCGCGGCGGATTCCGCGCCGCTGCCCCATACCCGGCCGAGCAGGGCGATCGTCAACGGCGTGCTGGCCGCCGGGTCGACCTCCACCCGCAGGTCGAGGGCCGCGTGCAGCCCTGGGTCGAGGAACCGGCTGAGGAATCCCTGCTGCTCGGCCAGCGCCTTCGCCACTCGCTGCCTGCGGGTCAGGTTCCGGTAATCGGCCGCGTCGAGCAGGTCGACCGCCGCGTCGATGGTGACGGCGAAGTACGCATTGGCGACCGGCGCCCGGTCCCCGGTCACGGAGAGGGCAGGCGGCGGCGCGCTGATGGCGTGCAGCGGGCCCATGTCGTCACGCTACCGCCGCCGCCGGGCGGCTGGAGCCGGTATGCCCGCGGGCCTGCCGGCCGGCCCGACCGCTAGTGCCGGTGCGACCTGGTCACCAGCAGGACGACCACGCCCGCGACGAGCAGCCAGGCCACCGGCCCGACGTAGAAGGCGCTGGTGAACGCGTGCCAGGCGATGTTGGCGCAGATCAGTACCAGCGCGACCAGCAGCAGCGAGCGGAGGAGGCCGCCGCGCCGGCCGTGGGCCCGGTAGGGCACCGCCGCCCGGGCCTGGCCGTCCGCCCCGCCGGCGGACTCGGTCTCGGGCAGGTCGTCGAACAGCCCGGCGAGGTCGCCGCGGGTCTTGGCGGCCATGGTGCGGTCGACCCGGTTGTCGAACTCGGCCTGGTCGAGCCGGCCCTCGGCGTAGTGCTGGGTCAGCAGCTCGGCGACCGCGTTACGGTCCGCGTCGGAGACCCGGAGGTTCTGCTCGGAGTAGCGGAGGCGGCGCGTCCACTGCTGGCTTGACGACGGTGACATGGTGCTGGCTCCCTTGCTGCTCACTACAGGCCGCGCTCGACCGAGCTGAGCAGCGAGCCGGCGATGGACTGGTCGCTGCCCTCCTCCGGGATGAGCAGCAGGCAGGCCAGGTAGGCCGGGATGCCCGCCGCCCCCAGGAAGGTGAAGACGGCGAAGGCGACGCGGACCAGGGTCACGTCGACGGCGAGGTAGTCGGCCAGGCCGGCGCAGACGCCGGCCAGCATGCGCCCGTCAACGGCGCGGCGCAGCGGGGGGCGGCCGGACTGGCGGGGCCGGTCCTGGGGCTGGGTCTGGGTCTGGGTGGTGTCCCCGAATGTGCTCATGGCTCAAGTCTCGGCTGCCTGCGCCCGCGGCGGTATCGGGAACAACCCCGGTCCGCCCCCGGCCGTGGGCGGGGGGACCCTGATACCGGATCCGGGAAAGCCCCGATGGCCCCCGGGTGCCCGGGCGGGTGATGATGGTGGCATGCAGTTCCAGGACCAGCCCGGCGAGCCGACGGCGACGAGCGGCCACCGCTGGCACGGGACAGGGCGGCGCCGCGACGGTCACCCCGACTGGGTCGCGCGCTTCGCGCAGCGGCATCCGGGGGACGGCCAGCCGCTGCGCCGCCACCCCGAAGACCGGCTGGCCGGCGGGGTGGCGGCCGGCCTGGCGACCTGGCGCGGCTTCAGCCCGACCACGGTGCGGATCGCGCTCGCGGTCGCCGCGCTGATCAGCACCGGCTGGGCGGTCCCGTTCTACGTGCTCGGCTGGCTACTCATCCCGGCCCGGGGCGACAGCGCCAGCATCGCCAGCCGGGCTCGGCACGACACCCGGGGGGTGGCGCTCGCTGTCGGCCTTGCCTCCCTGCTGGCGGTGTTCCTGCTGCTCGCCGCCCCGCTGAACGGGGGCGGGATCGAGGGGTTCCTGTGGCCCCAGGTGATCAGCGTGGCGGGCCTGACGCTGATCTGGCATAACGCGCCGGAAGACGAGCGGGCGGTAATGCGGCGGCTGGTCCAGCCGCTGGAGAACCTGAGCGGCAGCGGGAAGGCGGCCCGCCGCGCCACCTGGCTGCGCATCGGCGGGGCGGCGGTGCTGCTCGCGGTGGGGCTCGGCTGGCTGCTCAGCCAGCCGGTGGGCACCGCCCTGCTCCGGCCGCTGGGCGGCTTCCTGCTGGTGGCGGCCGCGTTCGTGCTGCTGCTCGGCCCCTGGTGGCTGCGCATCGCCCGGGACCTGGTGCTGGAGCGCCAGGCGCGGGCCCGGGCGGAGGAACGGGCCGACATCGCCGCCCGGGTGCACGACTCGGTGCTGCAGACCCTCGCGCTTATCCAGCGCCGCGCGGACGACCCGCAGGCGGTCGTCCAGCTCGCCCGCGCCCAGGAGCGGGAGCTGCGCTCCTGGCTGTTCGAGGGCCGGGCACCGGGCGACGCCGACGCCTCCTCCTTCGCCGAGGGGATAAGGCAGATCCAGCGCGAGGTCGAGGCCAGGCACGGAGTGCCGGTTGAGGTGGTGACGGTTGGCGACTGCCCGCTCGACCCGCGGCTGAGCGCGCTGCTGGCGGCGGCCAGGGAAGCCACCGTGAACGCGGCCAAGTGGTCGGGGGCCGCCGTGATCTCGGTGTTCGCCGAGGTGGAGCCGGATAAGGTCAGTGTCGCGGTGCGGGACCGGGGCAAGGGCTTCGACCCCGGCGCCGTGCCGGCTGACCGCAAGGGCGTCGCGGAGTCCATCCGCGGCCGGATGAGCAGGCACGGCGGCACCGCGACGGTGCAGTCAGCTCCCGGGGAGGGCGCCAAGGTGACGCTGGAGATGAGCCTCCTGGGCCCGGCCCCGTTCGCAGAGGGGAAGCGGCGGTGAGTGAGCCAGCGGCGCAGGCGGTGACTCAGGGCGGAGAGCGGGGGACGGCCCGGGGCGGGCGTCCCCGGGTGGTGCTGGTCGACGATCACGGCCTGTTCCGCTCCGGGGTGCGGTCCGAGCTTGGTGCCCGGGTCGAGGTGGTGGGCGAGGCGGGAGACGTCGGGCCGGCCGTCGAGCTGATCGGCCAGCTATTGCCCGACGTGGTGCTGCTCGACGTGCACCTGCCCGGCGGCGGCGGGCAGGCCGTGATCACCGAGGTGAAGAAGACGCACCCGGAGGTCAAGTTCCTCGCGCTGTCCGCCTCGGACGCGCCGGAGGACGTGATCGCGGTGATCAGGGCGGGCGCCCGCGGCTACGTCACCAAGACGATCTCCACCGCCGACCTGGCCGACGCGATCAGCCGGGTGGCCGGCGGTGACGCGGTGTTCTCGCACCGGCTGGCCGGCTTCGTGCTCGACGCCTTCGCCGCGGCGCCCGCGCCGGACGGGGTCAAGCCGTCCTTCGACCCGGAGCTGGACCAGCTCACCACCAGGGAGCGGGAAGTGCTGCGGCTGATCGCCCAGGGCTACACCTACAAGGAGATCGCCCGCGAGCTGTTCATCTCCGGCAAGACGGTGGAAAGCCACGTCTCCTCGGTGCTGCGCAAGCTGCAGCTCTCCTCTCGGCACCAGCTCACCCGCTGGGCGGCCGAGCGCAGACTGTGACGCGCTAGCGGTCGCGCCCCCAGACCCGGTCCTGGTCCGGGAAAACCGCTAGCCGGGCCGCGACCTGCTCGCGGTCGCCGTCGTCGCGGTGGCGGATCGACTCGATCAGCGCGGTGGCGTGCGCCCGGACGTGGGCGCGCCAGGCCCTGGTGGCGGTGATGGAGGCGGACACGGCGGGCGGCTCGATCGCCATGACCTGGCCCGCGTAGCGCTCAAGCAGCGTGCCGAGCGGGCCGCGGGAGCCGCGGACGTGCAGCGCGACGACCTTCTGGAGGTCAAGCAGGCGCTCGGTGTCCGGTGAAGCGATCACCCGGCGCGGCAGCTCCCAGGCCGAGCTGGTCAGCCAGCGGGGGTTGGCCGAGCCGTCAGGGTTGAGGGCCGGCACGATGTAGGCGGTGCGCGCGCCCGGCGCGCGCTGCCAGGCGCGCAGCTCGTCGCGGCGAAGCGAGGCGAACGCGCGGCTGTCCAGCTGGAGCTGGTGCTTGGCCCACAGGTACTCCTCGAGGAAGCGGGCGTTCTGCGGCCAGCCGAGCTCGTCGAGCGCGCTGAGGACGACCTCCCTGATCGGCGGACCCGGCTGGGCCGCCCGCCGGCCGGCGCTGGCGGTGCGCCGCAGCTCGCCGATCAGCTCCGCGCGCCGCTGGTCGAGGCGGCCGAGCATGGCGGCCTGGGCGACCAGCTCGGCCACTGGCACGTCGCCGTCGCGTGCGTCCTGCGCGAGCTGGCGGGCCAGCCGGAGGGTTTCGTCGAGCGCGTCGGCCAGGTCGTCACGCACCGCAGTCAGGCTCACACCGGGACTGTACCCGCATCCATGCGACCTATCCATGGCCGCCATGCGGTTGGCGCATGGATTAGTTGGGTACCGAAGTAGACCACGGGGGATTGGCAAACAGCGGGGATCGCCTGGGAGGTGCCTGTCATGTCAGTGACGCCAGCGACTTCGGTCAAGGTACGACGGCTCCGTCAGACCAGCTTCCGATGGCGGTTCCCCGAACGCGCGCTGCACGTGGTTGACATCGAGAACCTGGCGGGCGCCGCGGTGCCCAGCCTGGCCCTGGTGGCCGAGGTTCAGCTGCGCTACCTCGCGCGCCTCGACCTGGGGGCCGACGACCAGGTGGTGATGGCCGCCAGCCACATCGCGCTGCTGGACGCGGCCCGGGGCTGGCCGCACGCCCGGTACCGGGTGCGGTCCGGCAAGGACGGGGCCGACCTGGAGCTGCTCGACGTGCTTGACCACGAGAACGTCGCCTCCCGGTTCAGCCACGTGGTGATCGGCTCGGGTGACGGCATCTTCGGCCGGTCGGCCGCCGCCCTGGCCGCCCGCGGCGTGCGGGTCACGGTGGTGAGCCGCCAGCGCAGCCTGGCCCCGGGCCTCGCCCGGGCGGCCGGCTCGGTGATCTACCTGGACCAGCCGCTGGCGGCGGCCGCCTAGCGGGCCAGCCGGGGCCGGTCCAGCACCGCCGGGCGGCGCTGTACCGGCCCGTTACGGGCGGATCGCGCCGTCCGCGCTGTCCGCGTACCAAGAGGTGGACTCGGGAATCTCCTCCACCACCGCGCCGGTGTGCGGTGCGTCGATGATGTTGCCGTTGCCGACGTAGATCGCGACGTGGCTTTCCCCGTTGTACTCGATCAGGTCGCCCGGCTGCAGGTCGGACATGGGCACCTGGGGCAGCGCCGACCACTGCTCGTAGGTGGTCCGGGGGATGGACACCCCGGCCGCCGCCCAGGCGGCCTGCACCAGGCCGGAGCAGTCATAGGAGTCCGGCCCGGTGGCGCCGTACACGTACGGCTTGCCGAGCTGGGCGAACGCGAACGCGACGGCCTGGCCAGCCTGGGTCGACGTGGAGCCGGTGTAGGCGACCGGCGTGGTGGTCACGGTCGGCGAGGACGCGCCGCCGCCGCCGACGGTGGCTGCCGCCACCTCGGCCTGCTGCTCCGAGGTCAGGCTGTCGAGCAGCGACGTCTGGGTGTCAAGGAGCTTGGTGATGGACTTCTTCTGCGCCCCGTACTGCGCCGTGAGCTGGGCGACGCCTTCCTCCGTGTGCTGCCGCTGGTCCTTGATGGTGGACAGCTCGGTGGCGGTGGTGAGGAGCTGCTGCGCCTGCAGGTTGTGGGTGCCCTCGACCTGCAGCAGCAGGGAGGCCTGGCCCAGCACCGCGGACGGGTCGCCCGAGGTGAGCAGCCCGAGGACGGACGACTGGCCGCCGTTCTCGTAGGCGCCCACCGCGACCGAGGTGAGGGCGCCCCTGGCCTGGCTGTACTGCGCCTGGGCGCGGTCGTACTGCTTGGTCACCTGGGCCAGCCGGGCCTTGGCGGCGGAGAGCTGCTGGCCCGCGGCGTCGTACTCCTGGCCGATCTTGTCGACCTGCCCCTGGAGGCCGTTCACCTTCGCCTTCACCTGGGAGATGGTCGGCTTGGGGGCAGCGCCCGCCCCGCTGGCGCCGGCGTAGAGGGAAAGTCCGGTCGCGGCCGCGAGCACGGTTGCCAAGACCGCGGCGCGCCGCATCCGGGCTCGACTGGCAAATCGCTTGGCCACTACGTTTCACTCCGTTCTCCGTGACCTCCGGCAAAACTGCCGGAGGCCGTGGAACACGGTAGTGAAGGTTACGGACGTGTCTCAACCACTTCGCGAAAACCTCACGAAAGTATTACAGATTCACACTGGTCAATACGAATCCGTGTAGTACGTCCCGTTACTGTCGGAAGCCGACGGTTTTAGGCGCAGCACGCACCCGTTCGGGCTGAATGTCTTGTCTTTACGGGGTCACCGAGGGGCCGTGCCAGTGGCGGGACTGGGTGGGCTGCCAGACGACCGGGCCCTCGCGGCCGTCGAAGCCCTGCGTCTCGCGCACCACGTACAGCGGCCGGCCCTTCGCCTCGTCGTAGATCCGGCCGACGTACAGCCCGACCATGCCCATCACGATGAGCTGGATGCCGCTGAAGAAGGTGACCGCGAACAGCAGCGACGCGTAGCCGGGGACCAGCGAGACACCCGCCAGCTTCAGCGCGATCGCCACCACCCCGTAGATCAGAGCGGCGAAGGCGATGAACACCCCGGCGCCGAGCGCCAGCCGCAGCGGCGCGGTGGAGAAGCCCATGATCCCGTTGGAGGCGAGCTTCACCATCTTGCGCAGCGTGTAGTGGGTGGTGCCGACCGCCCGTTCCTCGCGGACGTAGGGCACCGGCGCCTGGCGGAAGCCAACCCAGGAGAACATGCCGCGGACGTAGCGGTTGCTCTCCCGCATCTGCAGGAAGGCGTCCAGCGCCTTGCGGTCGACCAGCCGGAAGTCGCCCACGTCGACCGGGGTGTCGACCTCGGCGATGCGGTGCAGCAGCCCGTAGAACATGGAGGCGGTGGCGGTCTTGAACAGCCGCTCGCCCTCCCGGTGCTGGCGCAGGCCGTAGACGATCTCGTACCCCTCCTGCCACTTCTCGGCCATCTGCAGGATGACCTCCGGCGGGTCCTGCAGGTCGGCGTCCATGATGATCACGGCGTCGCCGGAGGCGGCATCCATCCCGGCGGTGATGGCCTGCTGGTGGCCGAAGTTGCGGGAGAACTGGATCAGCTTGAACCGCGGGTCGTCGGCGGTAGCCGACGTCACCAGCTGGTAGGTGGCGTCCTTGCTGCCGTCGTCGACCATGACGACCTCAGTCGGCCCGTCGAGCTCGCTCATGATCTTCTGCAGCCGCTCGACCAGCAGGGAGATGATCCCCTCCTCGTTGTAGAGCGGGATCACGATGGAGTACTTAACCGATTCCATGGGTTTCTCCGCCTTCCCGCGACCGCAGAAACGGCGGGTAGGTAGCGTAAAGTATTGTATCGTCTACAAGCTGTGACATGAGATGCAGCCTGTCATGTGTGATGGGGAGGATCATGCCGGATTCGCTCTGGATGCCGTCCGAACACCACGTGCTACTGCTTAGCACGTGGTAGAAGTTATCGCCATGGAAGCAGCCGAGTTGAGAACTCTCGTTGAGGTTGAGGACAGGCACTGGTGGTACTGGGAGCGCCGGAACATCCTCGCCCGCGAACTGCGCCGCATGACCGCACCCGGGCTCGCGCTTGACATCGGCGCGGCCGGCGGCGGCAACACGAGGGTACTGCGTTCGTTCGGGTGGCGGCCGATGGCTCTGGAATACGCGCCGACGGCTGCCCTCATCGCCCGCGAGCGCGGCCTGGACGTGTTCCGCGGCGACGCCAGGGAGATCCCGGTCCGCACCGGGGCGCTTGACCTGGTGACCGCGTTCGACGTGCTCGAGCACATCGAGGAAGACTACCTGGCCGCGGCGGAGATCACCCGCGTGCTGCGGCCGGGCGGCACCGCGCTGATCGCGGTGCCGGCCGACATGGCCCTCTGGTCCGCCCACGACGTGGCCGTCGACCACGTCCGCCGCTACTCGCGGGAGACGCTGACCAGCGTCATCACCAAGGGCGGGCTGGTAATCGAGGACCTGTGGAGCTGGAACGTGCTGCTGCGGCCGCTGGCCGCGATGCGCCGCAAGTCGTCCACTGGCAGCGACCTTGATAACGTGAACCCGATCGTGAACACGGCGCTGAAGGGCGTCATCGTCGCCGAGCGGTACCTGCCGGTGCGGTCGATGCCGGGGGTCACCCTATTCTTGCGCGCGCGCCGTCCTTGATCGCCCGGTCCGGGCTGGTGCCGAAAGTTAAGGTTCTTCCGTGGCCGGCCCCCTGGTCACCGCTGAAAGGTAGGGTCTTTGCTCGTGAGGTGGGCGACGCTCGCGATTCGCGCAGGGGGAGACGCGGACGCCACTGATACCGAGACGGCTGAGCCGCGCCGCTGGCCGCTGCATCCTGCCTGGCAGGGGCTGATCGCGCTCGCGATCTACCTGGTTGTCTTCATTCTCGGGTTCTGCCTGTCGCTGATCTCCAACCTGGACCGGCCGGTAGTCGGCCAGATCGAGGTCGACCCCAACTTCTACGTCTGGGCCTGGCGCTGGTGGATCTACGCGGCGGAGCACTTCGTCAACCCGCTCTACTCCCACCAGATCGGGGCACCGGGCGGCTACAACCTCGCCTGGGCGACCACCTCGCCGCCGGTGGCCCTGCTGATGGCGCCGGTCACGGTGCTGTTCGGCTCGTCGATGTCGTTCAACCTGACGCTGGTGCTCGCGCCGCCGACGGCCGCCTGGGCCGCCTTCGTGCTCGCCCGCCGGGTGACCGGCCGGTTCTGGGCGTCGCTGCCGGCCGGCGCCATCTTCGGCTTCAACGTCTACATGCTGCAGCACTCCGTGTCGGGCCAGCCGAACCTGACGGTGACCCTGATGCTGCCGCTGATCGCCTACCTGATGGTGCTGTGGTGGGACGGGGCGCTGGGCCGGACCGGCTACCTGGTCTGGATGACGATCGCGATCGCGCTGGAGTTCTACATCTTCATCGAGGCGTTCGCCGAGATGAGCCTGCTCTGGGTGTTCGGTGTCCTCATCGGCCTGGCGGTGGCCGGCCGCGCCGAGGCCCGCCGCAAGGTCTTCCAGCTGGCAGTGCACACCGCCATTGCCTTCGTCGCCGCGATGGTGCTGGCGGCGCCGTACCTGATCTACGCGCTGCGGCACCAGCCGACGTCGTTCACCCGGCAGCAGCCGCACTTCTCGCTTGACCTGGCCGGCCTGGTGCTGCCGCGCAAGGACCGCCTGCTAGGGATGACCTGGTGGGGGCCCTCGGCCGCCCACGTGCTGGCCAACACCGCTTACCTGGGCATACCGCTGCTGCTTGTGCTGGTCGCGCTGGGGATCACCGGCTGGCGGTCAAGCCGCCTGGTCAGGCTGCTCGTGGTCGGGTTCGTGGTGATCATCGCGCTCGCGGCCGGGCCCAACCTGATCGTTGACGGCAAGCAGCTGTTCGCGCTGCCCTGGGGCGGCATCTGGAGCGCTCCGATCTTCAAGAGCGCCGAGCCGATCCGGTTCATCGACTTCGCCTACCTGCTGCTGGCGCTGGCCCTGTCGCTGCTGCTCGCCCAGGTGACCGCGAGCCTGCTGGGGCGGGCGTGGCGCTGGGCCCTGGGCGCGGTCGCGCTCGCCGCCATGTTCGCCAACCTGCCCACCTTCGCCCCGGTGGTGACGGTGCCGACGCTGATCAACTGGAAGCCGGCCACCGCGCTGCAGCCGACCAACGACGTCCCCGCGTTCTTCGCCACCGACACCTACCAGAAGTACATCCGCCCGGGGGAGACCATCGTGGTCGTCTCGCACCGCGGCAACGCCGGCATGCTGTTCCAGGCCTACACCGGGTTCTACTTCAAGATCGGCGGCGGCTTCATCAACGCGTCGCTGACCAGCACCGATGCCCTTCCGTCGGCGGTCTCGGCCATGTTCTACCCGACCAGGGCGCGCGGCCAGGCGTTGGAGGCTTACGTCCGCTCCGCCCACATCGGCGCCATCGTCGTCGAGCGTGCCTGGTCGGAGAAGCGCATGTACAACTTCGGTAACCTCGGCATGAAGAGCACCACCGTCGGCGGGGTGACGATCTTCAGCACCGCCCACATGAAGAGGATCGGCTCGCCGGCCGCGCGCGGCCGGCTAGCCGATCCTCGGACTGGCACAGGAGAGCTGCTCAAGCCTTGTTGCTGTCCATTTCGCCGTCTTTTATCCGGCCGATAAAAACTTGCCAAACTGGACCCCTGAACATCAAGAGCGACTCGAGGTTTCCCTTGCTGTCGCGAGTGGCGACGAGTTGAGGCGATTTCAAAGCAACCTCAACGCAATTTCCCGTTCCTCCGCTATAGCTGCTAGCTCGCCAAATCTGGCCATTCGATTCATCCACGACTTTATTTCCTCTGGGCTTGCTTCTAGATGCTTTCGCTTGCGATTTGATTGATGAATCCAACCGACTCGTCCGGCCCGAGTGCCAGGGATCGCAGGTGGTCGAAAACCAGGCTGTATTGGTAGACTTCGCGCTCATCTTCGACGAAGAGGTCGCTCGTCATGTTCTCTAGGTAAACTACCTCGGGTGCATTTTCTTCAGGGAACTGAACGATAACAAATCCGCCCTGCATTGCGAGGTGCGACCCCATCGCGAAGGGGAGAACCTGAATTGTGATGTTCGGCCGCCCGGCTGCCTCTGCCAGGTAGGACACTTGCTCTCTCATCACCGCAGCCCCCCCGACCTGTCGTCGAAGCGTCGCCTCGTCTAGGACCACCGTAAATTCGAGAGGGTTTTCTCGCGTCAAGACGCCCTGCTGCGTAATGCGGACCTGGACGCGTCGTTCCACCTCCCCCGGCGGAATGATCACGGATCCTGTCTGGATGATTTCTTGTGCATAATTCTTGGTCTGCAGTAGTCCGGGGACTATCGTCGAGGCATAAAAGCGCTCAGCCTCCGCGTCGTCTTCCAGGGCGATAAGCGTCGAATATCCTTGCCTCAGCGTATCGTTGTAAGCGTCCCACCATCCGCGCTGTCTTGCTGACCGGCCGAGCGAGAGAAGGTGCTCGCGCCTTGATCCGACGACTTGATACAGGTCGAGCAAGAGTCGGAGATCGGCCGGGGAGACTGCTGTCCGGCCATTTTCGATTCGGGAAACCTTCGATGCCGACCAGTCGAGGCGAGTGGCCGTTTCGGTGCCTGTTAGCAGGGCGGCCTCGCGCAGTCGCCGTAGCTCCGCTGCTAGCTGGCGGGCGCGCACTGACGGGTGTGCCCCGGGCATCTGGGTGGTCCTCCTGCGGGTCCTGCTGTTGTGAAACGAGCTGCCTGCGGCGCTACGTGGCCATGTTACACGATTTCCACCGCAGCTTGTGACGTGCAAGCTTGCATGATTCTATGCGCAATGGCAGTCTTGCATAGTAGTACCCTGCGATGAATCAGGTGGCGAGCACGTGCCCTTCCATGTAGCCGGAAGCCTGGGGCACTCCGGGGCTAACTGGAGCGGGGCAGGCGTGGACAGCAGCAGGTGCCGGGTGAGAAACGCTCATCCGCATACGATCCTGCCTGGTAACGAGCCGCCACGAGTACCGCCTGACGGCCAGCTGTGCGGCTTGTTCGCAGTCGACGTCGTCGGGTTCAACGGGCTCATGCGAGATGGTGACATCCAGGAGTACGTGCGCAAGTCCATGTACGAGATGCTGTCGGCCTCGTTCAACGCGGCCGGCGTGCCATGGTCCGGCTGCGTGCACGAGGATCGGGGCGACGGCGTGCTGGTGGTCATCTCGCCCACGATTCCGGTAGCCCGACTGATAGAACCTATCCCTGGTCTGCTTCGAGTCCTTATCCGGCGGCACAATCGCGTATCGGCGGAAGAGGCCCGCATCCAGCTGCGTGTCGCGGCTCACATCGGACCCGTTCGTCACGACGGGCACGGGCTCGTCGGGCACGACGTTAGCCTCCTCTGCCGGATGCTAGACGCCAGGCCCCTCAGGCGGATGATCTCAGAATCCGACGCGGAGGTCGGGGTGGTCGTGTCGAGCTATATCTTCACAAACGTAGTTCGCCGTCATCCCTCTATCCTGGACCCGGCAATGTTTCAGCCCATCCGGGTCAGGGTGAAGGAGACCAGGGAACGGGCATGGGCCTATATCGTGGGCGCCTTACCGGTTAGCGGATGGCGTGCCCGTTGGTAAAGTCACCATCTACCGCACCGCCCGCATGAAGAGGATCGGCTAAGGGGGCCCTGCCGGTACCCCGAACGAGCGGCCCTCCCGCCGTCCGCTGGCCGGTGGTTGCCTGGTGTGGAAGCAAGCATCACACGAGGAGGCACGACGTGGAAAAGCGCATCCTTGGCTCCGGTGGCCTGTCTGGTGGCCTGGAGGTTTCCGCTCTCGGGTTCGGCTGCATGGGCATGAGCCAGAGCTTCGGTCCCAACCCGGGTGACCGCGGCCAGATGATGAGCCTGCTGCGGTCCGCGGTCGACCTGGGCGTGACGTTCTTCGACACCGCCGAGGTGTACGGGCCGTACGACAACGAGGAGCTCGTCGGCGAAGCCCTCGCCCCGGTCCGCGACCGGGTGGTCATCGCGACCAAGTTCGGCTTCGCGTTCGACCCTGAAGGCCGCCAGACCGGGCTGTCTAGCCACCCGGACCACATCAGGCAGGCGGTCGACGGGTCGCTGCGGCGGCTTCGCACCGACTGGATCGACCTGCTGTACCAGCACCGGGTAGACCCCCAGGTGCCGATCGAGGACGTGGCGGGGACGGTCGGGGAACTGGTGGCGGCGGGCAAGGTGCGGCACTTCGGCCTGTCCGAGGCCAGCCCGCGCACCATCCGCCGGGCGCACGCGGCGTTCCCGGTTACCGCCCTGCAGAGCGAGTACTCGCTGTTCTGGCGCGAGCCCGAGGAAGAGATCATCGGGGTCCTGGCGGAGCTCGGCATCGGCCTGGTCCCGTTCAGCCCGCTCGGCCGGGGCTTTCTCACCGGCCGGATCGACCAGGCGGCCGAGTTCGGCCAGGGCGACGTCCGCGCGGTCCTGCCCCGGTTCACGGCGGAGGCCCGGGCGGCTAACCAGGCCATGGTCGACCTGCTCGGCCGCGTCGCCAAGGACAAGGGCGCCACGCCAGCCCAGGTCGCGCTGGCGTGGCTGCTGGCCCAGCGGCCGTGGATCGCCCCCATCCCCGGCACCCGGCGGCTGGAGCGGCTGGAAGAGAACCTCGGCGCCGCCGACGTGCAGCTGACAGCGGGCGACCTGGCCGAGATCGGCGCCGCCGCGGACGAGATCACCGTGGTCGGCGAGCGCTACCCCGAGGCCATGCAGCGGATGATCGACCGCTGACCCGGTTCGGCCGTCCGCGAGTATCAACTGGAGGCAACGGGCGCTGCATTCTGCGATACTCCATGCGAAGCATGGTCCGGCCCCGCAGGGCCTGGGGGACGGAGAGCGGGATGGGTCGGGTCAGGGGCAGGGCGGCGCGGAGCGGGATCTGGGTCGGGCTGACAGGACTGCTTGCCCTGCTCGTGACGGGGTGCGGGGCGCTCAGCAGCGGGCTCGGCAGCACCGGGTCGCCGTCAGGCTCGTCATCTCAGGCATCTTTCGCCGCCACCGCGGCTGGTGCCTCCGGCCCGGTTGCCGGGCCCGGCCCGCAAGCGACGTACCGCGTCCAGCCGCAGCCCGCGCCCGGCACCTGCCGTTACGTCGTACTTAGCGCGGCCGCTGGCGACTATCTCCCTGACCGGCACTGCACCCCAGGCGCCACCAACCCCCGGGTCACGGAGGCTGACCTCGCCTCGACCGTCTGCAGGTCGGGCTACACCGCGGACATCCGCCCGCCCGCGAGCATCACCGGCCGGGAGAAGCGGGCCAGCGAGGCTGCCTACGGCTTCACCGGGAAGGCGTCAACCACCGAGTACGACCACCTGATTTCCCTTGAGCTGGGCGGTGACCCCAACTCCCCGCTGAACCTGTGGCCGGAGCCCAACAAGACCCGCGCGGCAGGCGTCAACAACCCGAAGGACGGGGTTGAGGACACGCTCAAGGCGCTGGTCTGCAACGCGGTGCACGGGAAGGCCTACCTGCCGCTGGCAAAGGCCCAGTACCTGATCGCCACGAACTGGACGACCGCGGTCGCTACCGCGAAAACCGAGTTGGTCGGCTAGCGGGGATGTTGCGCATGGCACGATCGGGCAGGGGCGGCGGTGGCCGACGCCGGTGACGTGCGCCGCCTGGCGCTCGCCCTGTCCCAGGTAGAAGAGGTCGAAAGCGAGGGCTTCGACTTCCGGGTGGGCGGCAAGGGATTCGTGTGGTCTTACCCGGAGCGCCCGCCCGGGCAGCGGCGGCGCATCCGGACCGACATCGCGGTGCTCTACGTCGGCGACGAGGGCGAGAAGCAGGCGCTGCTGCTGGGCGAGCCGGACAAGTTCTTCACCGCGCCTGGCTATGACGGCTGGCCGCTGGTCCTGGTCAGGCTGGACGCGGTGGAACCGGGCAGGCTAGCTGAGCTGGTGACCGACGCGTGGCGGATGCGGGCGCCGAAGGAGCTCGCCGACGAACTCGACGGCCGTGGCCTGGGGTCTTGCCAGCAGTGAGCGGCGGCCCGGCCTCACGTCACGATGCTGAGTTCCGGGCGCTCGAGCAGCCGTCCGATGTGAGCCAGCAGCTCGGAGCCGAGTTCACCGTCGACCAGGCGGTGGTCGAAGGACAGGGCGAGCGTTAGTACCGGCCGCAGCCGTACCTTGCCCTTGTGCGCCCAGGGTCGCTCGGCGATCCGGCCGACGCCGAGGATAGCCGCCTCGCCCGGATTCAGGATGGGCGTCGCGCCGTCCACGCCGAAGACCCCGAAATTGGTGATCGTGAACGTGCCGTGCCGCAGCCGTTCCGTGGTGGTCTTCCCTGCTCGCGCGGTGGCGGTCAGCTCGGCCAGCGCAGCGGCCAGGGCGCGGGCGGTCAGCCGGTTGGCAGCCGGGATGTTGGGCACGACCAGGCCACGGGGGGTAGCGGCGGCGATCCCCAGGTTGACGTCACGGAACTGCACGATCTCGTTGGTATCGGCCCGCCAGCTGGCGTTCGCCTCCGGGTGGGCGGCCAGCGCGTGGAGGACGGCCCGTGCGATCAGCAGGAGCGGTGTCAGCCGGACATCCCGGTAGGACGGGTCGTCCCGCAGCGTTTCCAGCAGTCGCAGCGAGCGCTTCACGTCGACGGTCAGCCACTCGGTCACGTGAGGAGCGGTGAACGCGCTCGCGACCACGGCCGCCGCGGTGCGCTTACGGATCCCCTGGATTGGCGTGCGGATCTCGGCCGGCGGCGCCCCCGGGCCGGCTGGCCGGCCTGGCCGGCGGTTCTCGCTCGCCTGCTGGACGTCCTGCCGCGTGACGTGGCCCCGGGTTCCCGTCGGCTCGACCGTTGTCAGGTCCACGCCGAGGTTCCTGGCTAGCTTGCGTACCGGCGGGGGAGCCAGCGGACGGCGGCTCGCGGGCACGCCGGGGCGACCGGGGACGGGGACCGCGGGAGAGCGGCGCGGCCGCCGCGCCACGGTCGTCCGTGTCGGCCCGTAGCCGACGAGAACCTCGGGCCGCTCCTCAGGGACGGCCGCCTCAGGGACGGCCGCCTCAGGGACGGCCGCCTCAGGGGCGGCCGCCGCGGGGGCAGCCGGGACAGCGGCCGGATCGCCGATGGCGACGATGGGCGTCCCTACCTGCACCGTCTGGCCCGCCTCAGCCAGCAGCGCCAGGACCGTGCCCGGGAACGGGGACGGCAACTCGACGACGGCCTTCGCTGTTTCTACCTCGACCAGGGTGTCGTTGGTCAAGACGGTGTCGCCGACGGCAACCCGCCAGGCCACGATCTCCGCTTCGGTGAGCCCCTCGCCGACATCGGGCAGGCGGAACTGGTTAATCTCGGCCATGGCGATCCCGGCGGGTCAGTAGGAGAAGGTGGCGTCGACGGCATCGAGTACGCGGTCGATGTCGGGCAGGTACAGCCGCTCGGCCCGGGCCGGCGGGTACGGCACGTTGTAGCCGCAGACGCGCTGCACTGGTGCCTCGAGCGCGGTAAAGCACCGCTCGGTCAGCGCGGCCGCGATCTCGGCCCCGAGGCCGACGAACGACGGGGCCTCGTGGATCACCACCGCTCGCCCGGTCTTGCGCACCGACCTCTCCAGTAGCGGCAGGTCGATCGGGGACAGCGAGCGCAGGTCGATGACCTCGTACGAGCGACCCTCGCCGGCGGCGACCGTGGCCGCGTCCAGGGCGGTTCGCACGGTCGGCCCGTAGGCAATCAGGGTCGCGTCGTCGCCCTGGCGGGCTAGCCGGGCCGCGCCCAGCCCGGGCGCGCTACCGGGCACCGGCCCGACCGCCACGTCGGCCTTGTCCCAGTACCGCTGCTTGGGCTCGTAGAAGATCACCGGGTCGTCGCACGCGACTGCCTGCTGGATCATCCAGTGCGCATCGGCCGGGCTGGCGCAGGCGACGACGCGCAGTCCCGCGGTGTGGCAGAAGTAGGCCTCGTTGGACTCGCTGTGGTGCTCGACGGCGCCGATGCCGCCGCCCACCGGGATCCTGATGGTGACGGGCAGGCTCAGCCGCCCGTTTGACCGGGCTCGCATCTTGGCCAGCTGCGAGACGATCTGGTCGAAGGCGGGGTAGACGAACCCGTCGAACTGGATCTCGCACACCGGGCGGTAGCCGCGCAGCGCCAGCCCGATCGCCGTGCCGACGATTCCCGACTCGGCCAGCAGGCTGTCCACCACCCGGTCGGCTCCGAAGGCGTCCTGCAGGCCCGCGGTCACCCGGAACACGCCGCCAAGACGGCCGATGTCCTCGCCGACGAGCATGACCGTGTCGTCGTCGGCCATGGCCTGGCGCAGCCCGGCATTGAGGGCGGCGCCGAGGGTGAGCGTCGTCAGCGGCGGGGCCGTGCTACCGGGCGTGGTCATCAAACGACTCCTGGTAGGTCGTGTAACCTTCCCGCTCCTCCCGCAGGGAGGCGGGCTCGGCGGCGAAGGTGTTGCGAAAGGTGTCCTCTAGCCGGGGCGGCGGCAGGGCGAGGCAGGCCTCGCGGGTCTGCGCCGCGAGGGCATCCGCCTCGGATTCCAGCGCCTGGTAAAAGCCGGGCTCGGCCCAGCCCCGCGCGTCCAGCAGGGCCCGCAGCCGGACGATCGGGTCACGTGCCTGCCAGCGCGCGACCTCGTCGGCTTCACGGTAGATATCAGGGTTGTCAGAGGTCGAGTGCCCGGCCATCCGGTAAGTCACGGCCTCGATGAAAGCCGGCCGCCCGCCTGCCCGCACCGAGGCGGCAGCAGCCCTGGTCGCCGCGTGCACACCGAGCACGTCGTTCCCGTCGACCAGGGCCGATCGCAGGCCGAAGCCCTCGGCCCGCTGGTGCAAGCGGGTGCTGCTCTGGGCGGAGGACGGCGTGGAAATCGCCCACTGATTGTTCTGGCAGAAGAAGATGACCGGCGCGTTGCTGGCGGCGGCCCAGTTGAATGCCTCGTTGGCGTCGCCCTGGCTGGCCGCGCCGTCGCCGAAGTAAACCAGCACGATGTCGTCGATCAACGGATCGCGCTTGCGGTCGCGGGCCACGCCGAGCGCGTACCCGGTCGCGTGCAGTAGCTGGGTGGCCAGCACGAGCGAGTAAATGTGGAAGTTGTGAGCTGTCGGGTCCCAGCCCGAGTGCGAGCAGCCTCGCCACTGTGCGAGCAGCCCGGCCGGGTCTATGCCGCGGCACAGCGCGGCCGCCTGCTCCCGGTAGGACGGGAACACGTAGTCGCCGTCGTTCAGCCCGCGAATGCTGCCCACCTGCGCTGCCTCCTGCCCCCGGCAGGACAGCCAAAGGCCAAGCTCGCCCTGCCGCTGCAGGTGGTAGGCCTCCTGGTCCAGCCGGCGGCCGAGCACCATGTCGCGGTACAGGCCGCAGGCCAGCCTGGGCGTCACGTCGAGGGAGAGCCCGGGTGAGCTGCGGAGCGTGCCGTCCGCCGCGAGCAGGCCGGGCAGCGCCTCGCTGGTCTCGCCCTCCTCGCGGGCCGAGCCGGCGGCAGCCTGGGGGTGCAGCAGTTGTCCCGTCACGCGCGTCCTTCCGCCCGGTTTAGGGTCAGTGTGCTTGGCCGCTCGACGAGGCGCAACAGTCGGGAACTTGATTAACCTCAATCAGCAACTTAGTGGCAAATATGGTCGCTATTTGCTCGCTCATCGTTGCCTCGTACATAGTCTTTGTTGTGAGTAAGACGCAACTCGACGACATTGACCGCCAGATCCTGGCCCTGCTGAGATCCGATGCCCGCCGCAGCCTGCGGGACATCGGCGACCGGGTCGGACTCTCGGTGGCGCCGGTCAAGCGCCGTATTGACCGCCTCGAGGCGGCCGGCGTGATCCTGGGCTACACCGCCCGGGTCGATCTCGCGGCGCTCGGCGGTGAGCTGGAGGCCGTCGTCGAGCTGCGGGTCGAAGGCACCATGGAACTGGACACGATCGTGTCGGCGGTGTCCGAGGTGCCGGAGGCGACCGAGGTGCTGACTATCGCCGGCGACCCGGACGCGCTGGTACTCGTCAGGGCCGAGAACATTCACGACCTGCAGCGGGTGGTTAATCGGCTCCGCACGTCCGGCCAGGTGATCGGGACCAGGACGCTGGTCGTACTCGGCCGGTGGAACCGTTCGGACTGACTCGCTGGAATGGGTGGAGCTAAGGGGATTTGAACCCCTGACCCCCTCGATGCGAACGAGGTGCGCTACCGGACTGCGCTATAGCCCCTAGACCTGAGTTACCTTACCAAACTTTGTACCCTGCTGCGGCCACCGCCGGCTGAGCCCCCTGGCCGGGAAGTCAGTCGCCGACCGCTCGCAGCCGGGGCATCTCGTAGCTGTCGTCGTAGCCCTGGTCGAGGTCGGCCTCGGTGTCAGGGTCGGACTCCGCGCTGGCGGGCAGGTAAGGCGCGAAGTCGCGGCCGGGGCCGGCGTCCTCGTAGTCGGCCGGGACCGGGGCGGCGGCGAACTTGGCCAGCAGCGCGGCCGCGGCGGCGGGAACGCCCGCGGTGGACACGCCCTCGGCCGGGGTGGCGTGCTCGGTGTGCTGCGGCCGGGGCCGGGCGCGCTCGGCTGCCCGGGCGGCCGCGTCGGCCTCGTACTGCGCCTGCTCGGCGTCGGCCTGGGCGGCCTCGCGGAGCAGCAGCAGGTAGCCGCCGAGCATGACCGTCGGCGGCATGATCACCCAGACCGCGGCCAGGCCGGAGAGGGCGAGCGCGATCGCGGCGACCTCCAGGCCGAGCAGCATCAGCAGCAGGCGGCGGCGGGCGGTGAGCATGCGCTGCCGTGACTCCGCCGTCCGGGCGGGCTCGGGGGCGCGCAGCGGGGCGGGACCGGTCGTGTCCTCGTCTTCAGCGGGCGCGGCGGTCTCGGCGGCCGGGGCCAGCTCGTCCGCCGTGTCGTCGTCGGCCACCGGCTCGGCGAGCGGAAGCGGGGTGGCGGTGCCGCGGGCCGAGTCGCGCTTGAGCCAGCGCGGTATCAGCACGCACGCCCAGATCGCGACGATCGCCAGGTACAAGATGGCGCTGCTCATCGGGCTCGTGCCTCCCCTCGGTCACGACGGCACCGGCCTCCACCGGGCATGTAACGCAGCGTAAAGGGACCGACTGCCGATAACGAGTACCGGCGCGGCGTGTCGCGCAGATCGAAGACAAAGGGCCATTATGCCAGTCAGGCGCCGGAGCGGGACGCGGGCAGCGAGCTGCGCCAGCGGGACAGCATCCCGCCCGGCACTTCCTCGGCGGTGATCGCGTAGCAGACGTGGTCCCGCCAGCTCCCGTTAATGTGCAGCTGACGCACGCGGACGCCCTCGTCCCTGAACCCGAGCTTCTCGACTACCCGGCGGGAAGCGACGTTCTCGGGCCGGATGGAGGCCTCAAGGCGGTGCATGCCCATCGACCGGAAGCAGTGGTCGACCGCCATCGCCAGCGCGGTCGGGATGATGCCGCGGCCCGCGTAGGCCTGGTCGATCCAGTAGCCGATCTGTCCGGACCGGGATGAGCCCCAGACGACCGATCCCACGGTGAGCTGCCCGGCCCATTCGCCGCCGTAGCAGACGACCCAGGGCAGCGCGACGCCCTGCCTGGCCTCCCGGCGCATGGTGCGCACCAGTGACACGTAGGGCCCGATCGGCGACCGCACCAGCGGCGTCTCTGGGTTGGACGGCTCCCACGGGCGTAGCCACGAGGCGTTCCGGACCCTGACCTCACGCCAGGTGCGCGCGTCCGCGACTCGCACGGGCCGGAGTACGACCGGCGCGTCCAGCAGATCCGGCTCAGTGAGGGTGGCCGGCCACCCGTGGCTGCGTCCCACGGCTGTAATCATTCCCCTGATTTGTAATCCCTCTAGCCTAGACGCATCGTTAAGCGGTTTCAGGTACATAGTCCGTGTCCGTGCCGTGGGAATGTCCGGAAACGGGGTCCTGGCGCGGGTGGTCGCCGCCGCGGATCTGGTCCACCGCGTGCACCAGGACCGGCCGCAGCACGTTCATCCCGTCCCTGACGCCGCCGGACGATCCGGGCAGGTTGACGATCAAGGTGCGCGAGGCGATGCCGGCCAGGCCGCGGGACAGGATCGCGGACGGCACGCCGGCCGCCGCCCCGGCCGCGCGCAGCGCCTCGGCGATGCCTGGCACTTCCCGGTCGATGACCCGGCGGGTCATCTCGGGCGTCTGGTCCATGGGGGTGAGGCCGGTGCCGCCAGTGGTGACGGCGACGTCGTAGCCGGCCGTGACCGAGTCGCGCAGCACCTGCTCGACCGCCTCGCCGTCGGGGATTACCAGCGGGCCGTCGACCACGTCGCAGCCGGCCTGGCGGAGCAGCTCGACCAGGACCGGCCCGGAGCGGTCCTCGTATACCCCGGCCGCGGCCCGGTTGGACACGGTGATCGCCAGTGCGCGGATCATGCGCGCCGCCAGCTTCCTGACCGGCCGCCGTCCTTCGCCTCGAGCCGCACGTCGCTGATGACCGCGCCCTTGTCGACCGCTTTAATCATGTCGACCAGGGTCAGCGCGGCGACGGAGACCGAGGTGAGCGCTTCCATCTCGACCCCGGTGCGGTCGGCGGTGCGGACGGAGGCGGTGATGGTGACCCCGGTGTCCTCGACCGTGAGGTCGACCGAGACGCCGTGCAGCGCGAGCGGGTGGCACAGCGGTATCAGGTCGGGCGTCCGCTTGGCGCCGGCGATCCCGGCGATCCGGGCGACCGCGAGCGCGTCGCCCTTGGGCACCGTCCCGTCCCGCAGCGCCGCCACCGCCTGGGCCGACAGCAGCACGCGGCCGGACGCGGTGGCGGTCCGCACGGTCACGTCCTTGGCGGAAACGTCGACCATCCGCGCGCGCCCCGCCTCGTCCAGGTGGGTTAGCCGCGCCGGTGCAGCATCGCTCATGTGAGCAGCCTACGCCGCCCTGCCGCGGCCCCGGCCGGCCGTACCCAAGACAAGATCATCCGCAACGGGTGCGGCTGACCCGAGGACCGCCCGCCCGCCTCCCGGGCCTCCGCCGGGCCGGGCCGGGAGCAAGGACGCTAGGGCAGTAGCAGCACGTCCACGCTGGCGCCCGCGGGCAGCCCGGTCTCCTGCTCGGGGACGATGATGAGCGCGTTGGCCCGGCCGAGCGAGGCGACCTGGTGCGACTGCTGGCCGGTGAGCGGGGTGACCTGGCTGCCGTCGAGTACGCCGCGCAGGTAGGAGCGCCGTCCGGCCGGTGACCTGGCCGGCCCGGTCAGGGTGGCCCGGGTCGCGGTCAGCGCCAGGTCGGCGGCGCCTTGCAGGGCGGCGATGGCGGGCCGGACGAAGAGCTGGAAGGACACGTAGGCGCTAACCGGGTTGCCGGGCAGGGTGAACAGCGGAATGTTGTCCTGGCCGATGACGCCGAAGCCCTGCGGCATCCCCGGCTGCATGGCCACCTTGAGGAAGTTCACCGTGCCGAGCTCGGCCAGCGCCGCCTTGACGACGTCGTGCTCGCCGCCCATGGACACGCCGCCGGTGGTGATCAGCAGGTCGGCCCGGATGAGCTGTTCCTCCAGGGCGGGCAGCACCCCGGCCGGGTCGTCGGGCACCACTGCCCGCCGGTAGGCGAGCGCGCCGGCCTCGCGGGCCGCCGCCACCAGCATGTAGCTGTTGGAGTCCCAGATCCGTCCGCGTACCAGCGGGGTGCCGGGCTCGGTGAGCTCGTCCCCGGTGGACAGCACGACCACCCGGGGCCGGGGCCGGACGGTGACCGCCTTGCGCCCGGCCGACGCGGCCACCGCGATCTGCATCGGCCGCATCCGGGTGCCGGCCGTCAGCAGGGTCTCGCCCGCGGCGGCGTCGCCGCCCGCGTAGCGGACGGCGTTGCCCGGCCCGGCCGGGCGGTAGACCTCGACCTGGGCGATGCCGCCGTCGGTCCACTCGACCGGCACCACCGCGTCCGCCCCGGCGGGCAGCGGCGCGCCGGTCATGATGCGCAGCGCGGTGCCGGGCAGCAGCCGGTAGACGCCGGTGTCGCCGGCCGCGATCTCGCCGGTGACCCGGAGCCGGGCGGGCGACTGCCCGGCCGCCCCGGTGACGTCGGCCGCCTGCACGGCGTACCCGTCCATGCTCGAGTTGTCGAACGGGGGGAGCTGGACCGCGGCCGTGATGTCCTCGGCTAGCACGCACCCTTCGGCGTCGGCCAGCTCGAGGCGGGTCGGCTCGAGGGGCGTCAGCGCGGCCAGGATCGCCGACTGGTACGCCTCGACCGAGCTCATCGAGCTGTCGACGGCACCGTGGCTCACGGCCGGCCTGCCCCTGGGGTCACTGCTGCCCCCTGGGGTCACTGCTGCGCTGCCAGCCGGGTCACGGCTGTTCCGCGAGGAACTTGCGCAGCCAGGGGATGAACTCGCCGGCCAGGTCGGGCCGCTCGGCGGCGAACGTCACCAGGGTGCGCAGGTAGTCGAGCTTATTGCCGGTGTCGAAGCGGCGGCCGTGGAACAGCACCCCGCGCAGCTCGCCCTTGGCCGCGAGGACCTTGAGCGCGTCGGTGAGCTGGATCTCGCCGCCGCGCCCGGGCGGGGTCTCCTTGAGCACCTCGAAGACCTCGGGGTCGCACACGTAGCGCCCGATGATGATCCACCGGCTGGGCGCGGTGCCCGGGGCGGGCTTCTCCACCAGGTCGGTGATCATCACTACGTCGTCGTCGGCGGTGGACTCAACCGCGGCGCAGCCGTAGTGCGCGACCTCTTCCGGCTCAACCTGCATCAGCGCGACGACGCTGCCGCCGAACTGCTGCCTGATGTCGATCATCCGGGTGAGCAACGGGTCCCGCGGGTCGATGAGGTCGTCGCCGAGCAGCACCGCGAACGGCTCGTGCCCCACGTGCTGGGCCGCGCACAGCACCGCGTGGCCGAGCCCCTTGGGGGCCCCCTGACGCACGTAGTGCATGGTGGCGAGCTCGCTGGACTCGCGCACGAGGCTGAGCTTGTCCCAGTCCTCCTTGGCGCTCAGCGCTTCCTCGAGCTCGTAGGCCCGGTCGAAGTGGTCTTCGATGGAGCGCTTGCTGCGACCGGTGATGAGCAGCACGTCGTTGAGGCCAGCGCTGACCGCCTCTTCCACGACATACTGAATCGCTGGCTTGTCGACGACAGGCAGCATTTCCTTGGGCGTCGCCTTTGTCGCTGGCAGGAACCGCGTTCCCAGGCCTGCCGCGGGGACCACGGCCTTGGTCACTGCTGTTGTCCTCGCATTGCCGGTATCGACCATGGGGTAAGCCTAGTGACTTCCCGGGAGCAACGTGCACGACATCCCTGTCCACGGCACGCCGGCGGATCCAGCCGGTTTGGCGGAAAGCTTGGCAGAAGGTAAAGCCGCGCTGCGGCGGCGGGCCGCCGCCGCCCGGGCGGCCATGCCAGAGCAGGACCGGCGGGCGGCCGCCCGGCTGCTCCGGGATCATGTGCTCGGGCTGCCGCAGGTGGCGGCGGCGGGCACCATCGCCGCCTATTACTCGGCGGGCACCGAGCCGGACACGCACGGGCTGGTCTTCGCGCTGTGGAAGCGGGGCAGCTACGTGGTGCTGCCGGTGCTGCTGCCGGACGGCGACCTTGACTGGGCGTCCTACGAGGGGCCGGACTCGCTGGCAGCGGGCCCCCGGGGCCTGCTGCAGCCGACCGAGCCCGCCCGCGGGCCGGGCACCGTCGCCCGCGCGGACGTGGTGCTCGTCCCCGCCCTGGCGGTGGACGCGCGCGGCACCCGGCTGGGCCGGGGCGGCGGGTCCTATGACCGGGCGCTGGCCCGGGTCGGCGGGCAGGTGCCGACGATCGCGCTGCTGTACGAGGCAGAGCTGGCAGGCCGGCTGCCGGCCGACCCGCACGACCGCCCGGTCCGCGCGGTCGCCCGCCCGGCCAGCGGGATCACCTGGTTCTAGCGCCCGCCCGCGGCCTGCCCGGCCCCGCAGCCTGCCCTGCCCGCGGCCGCATCGGCCCCGCCCGCGCCAGTGCCCGCGTGGAATCTGGCGGGCCCCGGCGCAGTTATCCTTAGCAGTCTGCTAGTGAGAGTGCTAACCTAGCGTCCGAATTGGCCCCGCCCGGGAGGAACCGTGCCCACTTACCAGTATGTCTGCACCGAATGCGGTGGTCAGGTCGAGGCGGTCCAGAAGTTCGCCGATGAGCCGCTGACCGTCCACGACGAGTGCGGCGGCCGCCTGCGCAAGGTGTTCTCGCCGGTTGGCATCGTGTTCAAGGGCTCCGGGTTCTACAAGACCGACAGCCGCACCAGCGGGTCGCCTTCGTCGGCTAAGCCGTCCGGTGACTCTTCCTCGTCCTCGTCGGCGGACTCGTCGGACTCGTCGGGCTCGTCGAAGTCCGGTGACTCCTCGTCCGGCTCGTCGAAGTCCGGTGACTCCTCGTCCGCGGCCAGCAGCGCGTCGTCGTCTTCCTCTGCTGGCAAGCCGTCCGGCGAGAAGGTGGCCTGAACCAGGTGACCGCGGTCGCTGACATCGGGGTGATCGGCGGGTCCGGCTTCTACGAGTTCCTGGCGGACGCCAAGGAGGTGCCGGTTGACACGCCCTACGGCCAGCCAAGCGAGACGGTGCTGGTCGGCGAGGTGGCGGGCCGCCGGGTGGCGTTCCTGCCGCGGCACGGCCGGCACCACCAGCTCCCGCCGCACAAGATCCCGTTCCGCGCCAACCTGTGGGCGCTGCGCAAGCTGGGCGTGCGGCGGATCATCGCGCCGAGCGCGGTGGGCTCGCTGACCGCCTCTTACGGCCCCGGCACCCTGGTCATCCCGGACCAGTTGGTGGACCGGACCACCGGCCGCGCGCAGACCTATTACGACGAGTACGCGGTGCACGTGTCGTTCGCCGACCCGTACTGCCCGTCCGGCCGGGCCCACGCGATAGCGGCCGCCAGGAGGGCCGGCTGGGTGCCGGCCGGCTCCGGCACGCTGGTGGTGATCGACGGCCCCCGCTTCTCCACCCGGGCGGAGTCGCGCTGGTACGCCGCGCAGGGGTGGACGCTGATCGGGATGACCGGGCACCCGGAGGCCGTGCTCGCGCGTGAGCTCGGCCTCTGCTACACGACGCTGGCGCTGGTGACCGACACCGACGCGGGCGTGGCCGAGGGCGAGGGCGTGACCCAGGCCGAGGTGTTCGAGGTGTTCGGGCACAACATGGCCCGGCTGCGCGAGCTGGTGGCGGGCATCATCGCCGCGTTCCCGGACGAGCGCGAGGACGACCTGTGCGCGCACGCCCTTGACGGCATCCGCTTGCCGCTTGAGCTTCCCTAGCTGGCCGGCACCCGGGACGGTCCCGGCCGCCGGGCCCGCCGCAGCGCGCCCGCCGCGTTCCAGCGCAGCGCCCCGGCCAGGTCGCGCGCGTGCTCGGCGAGCGAGTAGTCGGGCTGGGCGCGCACGTTGTCCAGCGCCCGGTCCAGGTCGAGCCCGTGCTCGGCGAGCACCACCGAGAAGTCCCGCTGCATCGGGCCGAGCTGCTCGTAACCGAACGAGCGGTAGATGCGGGGGAACTGCGAACGGTAGAGCCTGACCCGCTCGTGCAGACCGGAGGAATGCGACAGCGGGTTCTTGGGCCGCTGGCGGACGTAATCGGGCAGGATGTCGGCGAAGGTGTGCCGCAGGATCCACTTCTCCTGGCCGTCGCGCAGCTTGAGCTCGATCGGCAGCCGCATGGCCAGCCGGACCAGGGCCAGGTCGAGGAACGGGACCCGGGTCTCGACGCCGAGCCCCATGCTGGTCCGGTCGACCCGCTGCAGCTCGGTCCGCCCGAGGTTGTGCAGCTTGTGCTGGAAGATGCGCTGCCGCAGGCGGGGATCGGGCTGCTGGTACATCTCGTAGCCGCCGAACAGCTCGTCCGAGCCGTCGCCGCACAGCACCACCTTGACGCCGCGGCGGCGGACCTGGGCGAACAGCAGCCGGGAGATGACGGCGTTGATCACGTCGCCGTACTCGGTCAGCTCGGCCATCCGGATGGCCTCGCGGACGTCCGCCAGCCGGATGTCGCCCGGGTTCAGCTCCATGACCTCATGCTGAACGCCGAGGTCGCGGGCGACCCGGCGGGCGTAGCTGACGTCCTCGCTGTCCGGCGTGCCGATCGTGAACGCCACGCAATCCGGGTGCATCTCGCGCACGTGCAGCAGCGTCAGCGTGCTGTCGAGGCCACCGGAGAGGATGACGCCGACGGTGAGGTCGGTGTCGAGCCGGACCCGGATGCTGTCCTCGAGGGTGGCCCGCACCTGCCGGGCGGCCTGGGCGGTGTCTTCGACCGGCTCGTCGCCGTCGCCCATCCGCAGCAGGTCGACGTAGCCGGTGATGACGGGATCGGTGTCGGGGCCGCCCCAGCCGTGGTGGCCGGGCGGGACCTCGTGGATCTGGCCGCCGGCCGGCACCAGCGCCTTGAGCTCGGACGCCGCGTACAGGCGGCCCGCCCGGCGGGACCAGTAGAGCGGCTTGACCCCGAGCGGGTCGCGGGCGAGGTAGACCCGGTCCGCGGTCCGGTCGACGACGGTGAAGGCGAACTCGCCGCGCAGCCGGTGCACCGCGCCCTCGCCCCATTCGAGGAAGGCCTCAAGGATGACCTCGGTGTCGCTGTCGCTGCGGAGCGCGTGCCCGCGGGCGGCAAGCTCAGTCCTGAGCTGGCGGAAGTTGTAGACCTCGCCGTTGTAGGAAACCGCCCAGCGCTGGTCGGGTGAGGTCCACGGCTGGACGGCCCGCTCGCGGTCGACGATCTTCAGCCGCTGGGTGCCGAGCAGCAGCCGGTCGTCGCGCAGCGTCTCCCGCGCTTCCCCGCGGGACGCGATCGCGTCCAGCATCGCGGCGAACTGGTCCGGGTCGGGATCGGGTCCGGCGATGAGGGCGATTCCGCACATGTCAGCAGCTCCTTCGGGTGGAGTTAGCGCGCCTGCAGCTGTCGGTGGTACGCGGCGAGCAGTTCGCCGCAGGCGCCCGGGCTGACGCACAGGTGCCAGGTCCGGCCCTCGTCGATGACGTTGAGCTGGCCGGCCTGCTGGCGCTCGAAGAGCAGCCCGGCCAGCACGTTCCCGGGGTCGAAGCGGCGGAGCCAGCTGCTTTCCAGGTCGCACGCGTAGCCGGCGCAGTGCGCGCTCGGCAGCACGGCCGCGTACCCGAGCGAGCGGAGCCGGTGCTGGTGGTCCACGCTCCGGACCATGCTGTTGACCCAGATCCGGGGCGTGCGCGGCGGCATCGCGGCCGCGAAGTCGGCCGCGACCTGGTTGACGAGGGCGATGACGGCCGGCCGCGAGCAGGTGAACCGCAGCCCGGCGACGCGCGGCCGGGCGGCGGGCAGGAAGCGGTGCTGCACCCAGTCCCGGGCGCGCCCGGGCAGCCCGGCGGGCTGGGCGCGGTACCCGAACTGCAGCACCCGGGCGGACTTGAGCGGCGCGAGGTCGACCAGCTCGGCCGAGCCGAGCACGTCGGCGTCCTGCGCGAACGGCGCGGTCCCGCTCCACCAGGCGGCGTCGATCTGGCTGAGCAGCAGAATGCGTATGTAGGTGACCAGGTCACTGGCCGAGTTGTGCGCATTGGGCCGGAAATCGAGGATTTCGCCGATTAGGCGCGATGCGGCCGCGTCCGCGCCATTATCGAGTCGGGAAATTACGGTATCGAATTCCGGCTCCTTGAGCCGCCTGGAGACGATGTCGGCGACGACCGGCTGGTCGGCCGCCCGTGAATTAACGGCCAGCTCGGTTACCAGGTCGTCAACGGCCGTACGGTAGCCGGTAAGGGCGGAGTCGGGGAGGACAGGGGGAGAATGGGACATAGTCGCCGACGTATCCATTGAATGTAGCGCGTTAATCTGCTCTCCCACGGAGCCCCTTTTCCCGCTTACGCGGAGGCTAATCCTGAGTCGATGAAATAAGGGTCGGCCGACTCAAGGCGTGACTTGAGAAAACGCATACAATTACTCCGACATAGGACCATACCGCACGGTCGGCGCCGATGCGGCCGGGTTAGCCCGCTCGGCCGCCGGGCGGACCTGATGCCCTCGCCGGCCCGCTCCGGCGAGCGCCCCGGGCCCGCCTGGGGCCATGACGCAGGGAACGGAATCCGCACACTTCTCAGGTGAGACATTTAGGGTCTATCGCCGAGGGGTAAAGTCCAGTCCGTGACTGACACCGCGATCCCGGCCGCGGGCGCCGCCCAGGTGCGCGTGCTGCCCGAGGCCTATTTCCTCAGCCACCTTCACCCGGGCCCCGCGGTCCACGCGTAGCAGCGGAGTGACCACCGGCGTTCCCCGGGGTGTGGGGCAATGTGTGCGGCAGCGAAGCCGCTCACCGCGCACCGTCACCAATGGTAACTGGGCGTGTCGTCCTGGTTGCGAGCGGAAGCGCCGGGTGCCCCGTGGCTGAGTGGCCCCTGACCTCTGACCTCGGCCCGGTCGGCGCCCTGCCGACGGCCCCGCGGCTGTCCCGCGGCTTTGTTGGCGCCACGCTGAACGGATGGGGACTCGCCAGCCTCATCGACATCACCGAGCTGCTGGTCAGTGAGCTGAGCACGAACGTGGTGCGGGCGTCGTCGGAGCCGGACGGCACCCTCAGGTACGACGCCGAGGGCAAGCTCCCGCTGCTCTGGATCCGGCTGCTCAGCGACCGGGCCCGGTTGCTCATCGAGGTATGGGACACGGTGCCCGCGGCGCTCGGTGCCCCGGTGGCGCGGCATCCCGAGCCGGACGAGGAGTCGGGCCGGGGGCTGGAGATCATCGAGAACCTGGCCGAGGAGTGGGGCTGGGAGACGGTGCCCGGCTGGACCGGCAAGAAGGTCTGGGTGGTCCTGAAGGTCTCCTGACGGCACCCCGGCCCGCGCCCGCCCTTCCTGTGGCCCATCGACCTGCTTCTGGCTGGCAAGAAGATTCAAGCCATCAGGTGCTACCGGGAACTGGCCAGTTGCAGACTGCGGGAAGCGAAGGCCCTCATCGAAAGCCTCTAGCGGCCCCCGCCGCCGCCCGCGGCGTCCGGCGTTCGCGCCCTGCGGTCAGATGCCGCGGGCGAGCCGGTAGTAGGCGGCGTTGGCGCGCAGCTCGGACTCGAACGACCTGATGGTGGTGGCGGAGTCGATGAGCAGCAGCTCGGTGCCGGCGATGCGGGCGAAGTCCTCGAATGCCTCGGCGCCGACCGCGGTCGACAGCACCGTGTGGTGCGCGCCGCCCGCGGTCAGCCAGGCGGTGGCCGCGGTGCGGAAGTCGGGGGCGGGCCGCCACACGGCCCGGCCGACCGGCAGCCGGGGGAGCGGCGCGGTTGGCTCGGTCAGCTCGACCGTGTTGGCGACGATGCGGAACCGGTCCCGCATATCGGACAGGGCCGCGACCACGCCGGGTCCCGGGTCGGCGGTGAACACCAGGCGAACCGGGTCCTCGCGGTTGCCGATGGTCAGCGGGTGGACCTCAAGCCGGGGCCGGGCGGTGGTGAGGGTGGGGCAGACCTCGAGCATGTGGGCGCCGAGGACGCGCTCCTGGCCCGGGGTGAGGTCGTAGGTGTAGTCCTCCATCAGCGAGGCCCCGCCGGGCAGCCCCTCGCCCATCACCTTGGCCGCCCGCACCAGCACGGCTGTCTTCCAGTCGCCCTCGGCGCCGAACCCGTAGCCGTCGGCCATCAGCCGCTGGACTGCCAGCCCGGGCAGCTGGCGCAGGCCCGCCAGGTCCTCGAAGCTGGTGGTGAACGCGCCGAACCCGCCGTGGCCGAGGAACGCGCGCAGGCCGAGCTCAACCGCGGCGCCGTAGCGCAGCGACTCGTGCCGGGCCCCGCCCGGCAGCAGCTCGGGCGCGACGTCGTAGCGGTCGGCGTACTCGGTGACCAGCGCGTCGATGTCCGGGCCGGCGGCGGCGTCGACCGCGGCGGCCAGCTCGGTGACGCCCCAGGAGTTCACCTGGACGCCGAAAATGGCCTCCGCTTCCGTCTTGTCGCCCTCGGTGACGGCCACGTAGCGCATGTTGTCGCCGAACCGCGCCAGCCGCAGCGTGCGGGTGGCCGCCCAGCCGGCCGCGGCCCGCGCCCAGCTGCCGACCGCGGCCGTGACCCGGTCGTCGGACACGTGCCCGGCGACCGTCTTGCGGCGCGTCCCCAGCCTGCTGAGCAGGTAGCCGAACTCCCGGTCGCCGTGCGCGGCCTGGTTCAGGTTCATGAAGTCCATGTCGATGCTGTCCCACGGCAGCGCCACGTTCGCCTGCGTGTGCAGGTGCAGCAGCGGCTTGCCGAGCGCGCCGAGGCCGCCGATCCACATCTTGGCCGGGCTGAACGTGTGCATCCAGGCGATCAGCCCGATGCAGCCGTCGTCGGCGGTGGCGTCGAGGCAGAGCCGCCTGATCGCGTCGGGCTCGGTCAGCACCGGCTTCCAGGTCACCCTGACCGCAACGTCCGGCGCGGCGTCGAGCGCCGCCGCGATCGCCTGCGACTGGCTGGCCACCTGGCGCAGGGTCTCCTCGCCGTACAGGGCCTGGCTGCCGGTGACGAACCAGATCTCGCGGTGCGGCGGGGTGATCATCAGGCGGTGGGCTCCGTTCGGTTCAGGGCGGCTGCGCGGTGCTAGCCGGGGTGCTGGTCGCGGCGGTGGCTAGTCGAGGCGGTACTGGTGCGGCCGGAGGCTGGCCGCGCTGGCCGGTCAGGGCCGGCCCGGCTGGCCGTAGACGTTCTGGTAGCGGTCGTAGAGCCGGTCGATGTCGGTCCCGGCCAGCGGCAGCGGCTCGCCCAGCTGGCGGGAAAGGTGCACGCTGCGGGCGACGTCCTCGCACATCACCGCCGCCTTGACCGCGGCCCGGGCGTCCTGGCCGATGGTGAACACCCCGTGGCTGCGCATCAGCACGGCCGCCGAGCGGTGGCCGGCCAGCGTGTCCACGATGCCGCGGCCGATGGAGTCGTCGCCGATCAGCGCGAACGGGCCGACCGGGATCTCGCCGCCGAACTCGTCCGCCATCGCGGTGAGCACGCACGGCACCGCCTCGCCGCGGGCCGCCCAGGCGCTGGCGTAGCTGGAATGGGTGTGCACCACCCCGCCGACCTCCGGCATGTGCCGGTACACGTAGGCGTGCGCGGCGGTGTCGCTGGACGGGGCGAGGCCGCCGTCGACGACGGTGCCGTCCAGGTCGCAGACGATCATCGAGTCCGGGGTCAGCTCTTCGTAGGCGACGCCGCTCGGCTTGATCACCATCAGCTCGTGCCCGGGCACCCGCGCGGAGACGTTGCCCGCCGTCCAGACCACCAGGCCGTACCGGACCAGCTCGGCGTGCAGCGCGCTGACCTGCTCGCGGAGCGCCCGGACGGCGGCGCCGAGCTCGCTCATCGCTGCCGCCCGGTTTCCTCGGCGGCGGCGTTGCGGATGCGGCGCAGCCGGTGCAGCACGTCGTTGCCCGCCATCGGCCGCCCGGCGAAGTAGTCGTGCAGCGTGCGGTACTCCTCGAACAGCTCGTCGTAGGCGTCCGCCCGGGCCGGGTCGGGCTGGTAGGCCGCCCGTTCCGCCCGGCCCATCACCGCGGCCGCGGCCGTTACGTCGGGGTAGAGCCCGGCCGCGACCGCGGCGTGGATGGCCGACCCGGCAGCCGGGGCCTGGTCCGAGCCGGCCACCGAGACCGGGCGGCGCAGCACGTCCGCGTAGACCTGCATCAGCAGCCGGTTGCGCTTGAGGCCGCCGGCCACGATGAACTCGGTGACCGGCACCCCGGCGGCGTCGAACGCCTCGATGATGACCCGGGTGCCGTAGGCGGTCGCCTCCACCAGCGCCAGGTACACGTCCTCCGGGGTGGTGGCCAGGGTGAGGCCGGCGATGACGCCCGACAGGTGGTGATCGACCAGCACCGACCGGTTGCCGCCCATCCAGTCGAGGGCGATGAGGCCGTGCGCGCCGACCGGTCGTCCGGTGCACCGCTCGGACAGGTACTCGTGCAGGTCAAGACCGCGCTCGGCCGCGTCGTCGAGGTAGCTCGCGGGCACCCCCAGGCCGGCCCACCACGCGAAGATGTCGCCGACCGCGCTCTGCCCGGCCTCGTAGCCGAACCTGCCCTCGATGATCCCGCCCTCGACCACCCCGCAGATGCCGGGCACCTCGGCCAGGTGGTCGCCGTTGAGCACGTGGCAGGTCGAGGTGCCCATGATCGCGAGTAGCTGCCCGGGCGCGATGGCCTGCGCGGCGGGCGCGGTGACGTGGGCGTCGACGTTGCCGACGGCCACCGCGAGGCCGGCCGGCAGCCCGGTCAGCCGCGCGCCGGCCGGGCTCAGGCGGCCGGCCAGGCTGCCGAGGGGCGACAGCGGGAGGCCGGCCAGCCGGGTCCGCGCGAAGTCACCGAACTCCGGGTGCAGTGCCCGCAGGTAGTCTTCCGACGGGTACTGGCCGTCCTGGTAGATCCCCTTGTAGCCGGCCGTGCAGGCGTTGCGGGTCTCGGTGCCGCATAGCTGCCAGACAATCCAGTCGGCCGCCTCGATCCAGCGCTCGGTCCGCCGGTAGGTGCCCGGGTCTTCCTCGAGCAGTTGCAGCGCCTTGGCGAACTCCCACTCGGCCGAGATACGGCCACCGTAGCGGCCGATCCACTTCTCCTCGCGCTCGTGCGCGAGCGCGTTGATCCGGTCCGCCTGCGGCTGCGCCGCGTGATGCTTCCACAGCTTGGGCCAGGCGTGCGGCCGGTCCCGCAGCCCGTCGACCTCGCACAGCGGGGTGCCGTCGCGCAGGACCGGGAGCACCGTGCAGGCGGTGAAGTCGGTGCCGATGCCGACCACCGCGGCCGGGTCGGCGGCGGCGTCCCGCAGCGCCGC
>Ga0265338_10001675_pt1 | contig 35207 bp, 22 predicted proteins | sample 42126metaG_FD_193579 | JGI IMG/M metagenome (GOLD analysis project Ga0265338, IMG submission 193579) | Rhizosphere microbial communities from Carex aquatilis grown in University of Washington, Seatle, WA, United States - 4-21-26 metaG | ecosystem: Host-associated > Plants > Roots > Rhizosphere...
TCGGCGATTTGCCGGTGAGCCGGGTGTATTCATCCAGGATTTCCCGGGGCGACCCGAGGAAAACGAACAGGTCCAGCTCGTCGTCGCCGAGCATGAGGGAATTGACGCCGCTGAACGCGCTGCCGAAATCGCAGGTGACGGGCGAGGTGGTATGCAGGAACATGCCGTAGCCGCGGTTGCTCAGGAAGAACGGGACCGGCTTGTACAGGCCCTGGTTTTCGACTCCGTTGGCGTCGTCCGTCCACAGCACGACTTTCTGTCCACGCTTGTCCAGGCCGGTGAACGATTCGCCGCAGCCGAAGATTTTTTCGCCGGGCGACAGCGTGAACACCGCGTCCAGGCTCCGGGAATAATCCGCCGCGCGGCGCACGAACGAGAAGGGGAGGATCGGCGTGAACGAGGTGGTGTTGTTTGTGTCATGATCGGTTTGGGTGAGCAGTTTGCCATGCGCATCCCGGAACTCGATCTGCCAGGGATTTTCAAGCAGGGTGACCGAGCCCTGGTCGCTGGTATAGCGGTGGCCGCCTTCCACCCGGCTGTATTTCCAGGAACGGTCCTGCGGCATCCCGCTTTGCGGGACCAGCATCAGCTCCTCGTATTTTTTATGATACTGCGGGCCGCTGGCGAGGCGGATCCGGAGGGTCCGGGGCGAGACAAACTCAATCGAAAACGGCAGGGTGGGATTGGCGGCGTACTCGTTTTCCGGAAACTCGTTGGGTGCAATCGGCTTGATAACGGCCAACATGTTGTCGAAGGCCTGCCGGGTGAAATACTCGGAGCGCTGCCAGGTGATGGTTCCCGTGCCGGTGGCCGGGTCGAAGGCCGTGAGCTGGTCCGCCAGGTAATACAGGTTGGAGAAGTCGCGGAAGTCGCTGCTGACATCGATCGGATCGTTGAGCAGTGGCGGAGCGGGGTTGGCGGCGGCCAGCCGGCTGGCGTTGCTGATGAGAATGCCGGCGCACAGCCAGGCCGCCAGGACGAGGGGGCTTCTTCGGTTAATCATGGCACCGTTTGTTTGCATCCAGTCAATGATGGCCGGTTTCCGGTGTCAATGTCTTGTCGTCAAAATGTACGAGCCCGGCGCTCCGGCAATCGGGCGCAGCTTGACACTGTTCTTTGAACTGGGCAGGCGGGACGCCTGCCCTACTTTAGGAGGCGGCTTCGCCGCCAAGGTGGGACAGTGCGTCCCGCCTGTCCGGGTTAAAGGGAATGATCCGTCAGCGTTGCCGGATTAAGAACAGTGTTCCTTTGCGCCCCCCCCGGAAATCGGCCGTATCCGTGCACTGCCCCGGAACGGAACCCGAATGGAGCGCGGCTGTGTGCAACGCACCAGCCGCAGCACGTTGAAAAGCCCGGCAATCTCAGGCGTGTTTCGGTAATACCAGTCTGCCTACCTGCTGCGGCTGGTCCCGCGCCATGCGGGACACAGCCGCGCTCCCGGGGGCAGTGCGCGGATGCGCCCCGGGGAAATCCGGCGGAGCAGTTTGTCCTTGCGGAGATTCCGCCCCGGGAGACAACCTTGCGGCATGCTGTGCCGTCGCCGTCACGTGTCCGCTTCCATTCTCGCCCTGGTGCTCATGGCCTGGATCGGCGGGTCGGTTGGCCTCGGCCTTCCCGCGCTGGCCGGGTCGGTCCCCAATTATTTCATCCGTTCCTGGCAGTCCGAGTCCGGGCTGCCGCAGAACAAGGTGACGGCGGTGGTGCAGACCCGCGACGGGTATTTATGGGTGGGCACCTACAGCGGGCTGGCACGGTTCGACGGGATGCAGTTCACCAATTTTGACGAGATGAACACGACGGCGATGCACAGCAGCCGGGTGACAAGTTTGTTTGAAGCGGCGGATGGCATGCTCTGGATCGGAGATGAAAGCGGCCAGGTCACGCGGTGCCAGGGCGGGCGGTTTGAAGCCGTGCCGTTCCACGCCACGTGGAGCGGGGGGAAGATTTATGACATTGCCGCCGATGAATCCGGCGACATCTGGCTGCTGAACGAGTCCGGCCAGCTGGCGCGCGTGCGGGACGGACTGGTCCTGACCCCGGAAGCCGGCACGGCGTCCAAGCTGGTGGATATGACGCGATCGGCCAATGGAACCATCTGGGTCGCGCGGGATGGCCGGGTTTCGGCGCTCGAACACGGCCAGCTGCGTCCGCTCAAATTAAACGGAACGGCGACCAACAATACTTACGTCATGGGAATCGGCGCCAGCCGCGACGGCGGACTTTGGGTGGTCGCCGACGAGCGGATCAGAAAATGGAAGGACGAGAAATGGGCGGAAGATTTGGGGCCGACGCCATGGGACATAGCGCCGGTCACGCGCTGGATCGAAACGCAAAAAGGCGTTCTGATTGCCGGAACGGCGGACCGTGGTCTTTACCTTGTTTTTCCGGATCAAAATGAAAAGCCGCTGCATTTTGATCACACCAGCGGTTTGCCGTCCGATTGGGTGATTTCGCTGTGCGAAGACCGGGAGGGAAATTGTTGGGTCGGCACCGGTGGCGGGGGATTGGTGTTCCTTCGCCCGAACAACATTCAAATCCTGGCGCCGCCAGATCAATGGCAGGGCCGGGCGGTGCTGTCGGTGTGCCCGGGTCAGAACGACGCGCTATGGGTGGGGACTGAAGGTGCCGGGCTGTATCGCTTTCAAAACGGTGCCTGGACCAATTTCGCTTCCGCCCAGGGCGTCCGCAATCCCTACGTCTGGTCGCTGGCGTCGGATGCCCGGGGGCGGGTCTGGGCCGGCACCTGGGGAGGCGGCCTGTTTACTCAGAGCGGTGATCGCTTCGAATTTGCGCCGGGCATGGAGAATACCACGCCGCCGATGCCGGCGCTGTTGTGCGCCCGCGAGGGGGGATTGTGGATCGGCACCGCCGCGGGATTGCTGCGTTATCGGGAGGGCAAATTGACCTGGTACACGGAGAACAACGGGCAGATGTTGCGCGATGTCCGCACGGTGGCTGAAGACGGGCAAGGGGCCGTCTGGTTTGGCATGGCGGGAGGCGGCCTCGCCTGCCTGGAAAACCAGGGTATCCGGCAATTCCGCAAAGCCGACGGTTTGTCGAGCGATTTCATCGAATGCCTTCATTTTGACGGGGATGGCACGCTGTGGATTGGGACCTTTGGCGGCGGGGTCTGCCGGCTCAAGCAGGGACATTTTGCCGTGATCAACCGCGAGCAGGGACTGCCCGACAGCGTCATCGGCGACATTGAGGAGGACGGCCTGGGATATTTATGGATGAGTTCACACGGCGGCATCATCCGGGTCAGCCAGGCCGAATTGAACCGCTGCGCCGACGGGAAGACCAACGCGGTGCACTTCCTGACCTACGGCATCAACGATGGCTTGCCGACCCTGGAATGTTCGGAAGGGTTGCAGCCGGCGGGATGCCGCACGGCGGATGGCCGCCTGTGGTTTCCCACCAGCAAGGGGTTGGTGTCGGTGGATCCGCATAACGTGGAAAACAATCTCCTGCCGCCGCCAATTGTAATCGAAGGGATGCGGGTGGATGACCGGCCGATGGCCGGCGAAACCAACGCCCTGCCGGTGCAAATCCCGCCGGGCCGCCACCGGTTCGTGTTTCAATACACCGCGCTGAGTTTTGTGGCCCCGGAAAAGGTGCGTTTCAAGTACCGCCTGATGGGCCTGGACAACGAATGGCTCGATGCCGGCACCAAACGCTTCATCAATTATAACTACGTTCCGCCGGGCCAATACACCTTCCGGGTCATTGCCTGCAACAACGATGGCGTTTGGAATGACACCGGCGCCAGCGTCGCCTTCGAGGTGCTCCCCTATTTCTGGCAGACCTTGTGGTTCCGGGTGCTGGCTCTGGCGTTGACGATTGCGGCCAGCGGCGGCCTGGTCTGGTTCATCGCCCGGCGCCGGATGCGGCGCAAGCTCGAGCGGATTGAACGGCAGCGCGACATTGAACGCGAGCGGGCGCGGATAGCTCATGACATCCACGATGATCTGGGCGCCCACCTGACGCGCATCACCATGCTCAGCGAGTCAGCCAGCGGAGAACTGGACAATCCGGCCAAGGCGGCGGCCGGGCTCAGTCAAATCTATGACACGGCGCGCGAGTTGACACGGTCGATGGATGAGATCGTGTGGGCGGTGAATCCCCGGCACGACACGCTGGAGAGCCTGGCCAGTTACCTGGAAAAATTCGCCCAGGACCTGCTGGCCACGGCCGGCATCCGTTGCCGCCTGAATCTGCCCCTGCAATTTCCCGAATGCCGGTTGACATCCGAGGTGCGCCACAATCTCTTCCTGGCGTTCAAGGAAGCCCTGCACAACGTCGTCAAACATTCCGCGGCGACGGAAGTCCACATCCGGCTCTCCCCGCAGACGGCATCCTTTGAGCTGGCCGTCGAGGACAACGGCCGCGGTTTCGTGCCGGGAATCCAGGGCCCGACAGCGGATGCCCCCGGCCGTTTTGCCTCCGGCAACGGCCTGGAAAGCATGACCCGGCGGCTGGCGGAAATTCACGGCCGCTGTGACATCCAGGCGGCGCCTGGATCGGGAACCCGGGTGGTGTTCACAGTGCCGCTGAAGGTAGTTGTGGCCTAGTCTTTGCCGCAGAACGCCATCACGGCGGGTTCATCTTGATACCGTCGTTAAAACTGGGCAGGCGGGACGCCTGCCCTACTTTAGGAGGCGGCTTCGCCGCCAAGGTAGGACAGTGCGTCCCGCCTGTCTGGGCAAAGGGGAATGATCCATCAGCGTTGCCGAATTAAGGACCGTGTCAAGGGCGTGTTGCCCAAACGAGCGGAGCGCGGGTGTCCCACCCGCAGCGGACCCGACGGCAGATGAGCGCTTGAAATTTCACGCGCTTTGCGGCTGCCGAACGTGCTGCGGCTGGGATAGCCGCGCTCCGCCGAAGGGGAAGGGATTTGGGCAACACGCCCTCAAGATGCACCGCAGGACGGCTGTGGATTGAGATGCCATGGCCAGTCGGCTCTGGGTAATGCAACATCAGGATAGAGCATTACCCGGGTCCAGTGTCGTGAAAACTGACGACAATCCCATGAACACCGTTCGGGGTAATAGTGGGGCTGGTGTGAGCATAGCTGTTTCCATCATTGAAGACGATGCGCCGGCCAGGGGAATTCTGGCGGAATGGATTCGTCGGGCGCCGGGCTTCCGTTGTGCCGGGGTGCACGGCAGCGCGGAGGCGGCGCTGGCGACGTTGCCCGCCGAAAAGCCGACGGTGGTTTTGATGGACATCAATCTGCCCGGCATGAACGGGATTGAATGTGTCCGCCGGCTCAAACCCCTACTGCCGGACACCCAGTTTGTGATGCTGACGGTGTATGAGGATGCCGAGCATATTTTCAATGCACTGGAGGCGGGGGCTTGTGGGTACCTGTTGAAGCGGCTGCCCCGGGCCGAGCTGCTGGTGGCGCTCAAGGACGTTCATGCGGGCGGTTCACCCATGAGTAGCAATATCGCCCGCAAAGTCGTGCTGTCATTTCAGAGAACTGATTCGCAACCCTCAGAAACAGAGGACCTTTCGACGCGCGAGCGTGAGGTCTTGGGGTTGCTCGAACGCGGTTATCTCTACAAGGAAATCGCCGATTCGCTTCAGATCAGCGTGGTCACGGTCAACAGCTACATCCGCCGCATTTACGAGAAACTGCATGTGCGCTCGCGTGCGCAAGCGGTGGCCAAATACGCTCACTTTCCGGGCGCGGCCTGCAGGCGTTGAGGGTTGGATAAAGAACGCCCGTGACGTTAATTTTGACGACAAAGACTTTCTTGCATGAAGTGAGGGTAATCGCTGTAATTAGGCAGATGAAACCCCAATACTGCCCATGGCAGATTTATCGCTTGGTTTAAAAACCCTTCAGATCAAACGCAACCAAACCAAATAGAACCTGGCAAATGCTCCTTGGCTAATAACAAAATGCAACCACCCCAAACCCTATGAAAAGAAACCTTCTAATGTTGATTGGAATGCTCGGCTTGGGCATTTCAACTGCGCTATCCCAAACGTTGATTAATTCGTGGGAAAACTCCCTCGAGGGTTGGTCGATCCTTGAAACCGGCACGTGGACCAGTGTTGGATTCAGCACCACCAAGGGAGCAACCCAAGGCAGCTACAGCTGGCAATTGACCACGACCGCCGTCGATTACAACCCTACGTTACAAGGCCCATCCTCTGTGAATCTGGCCCGATTGATGGCCAATGCTGCTTCGGTCAACATGAGTATTGTGATTGGGACAAATGCTCCCCAGTTCAATTGGGGCATCCAGATCGACCTGGTAGTCAACCAGCCGGGAGGCGTGGGCACCATGTCTGTGGACGGCGGCAACTATATGGGCGGCGTATTCGGCGGCAGCCTCACCGACGGCAGCACAAACACCTTGACTTGGCCAGTTCTTCAGGCTGTCAGGACGGCTTTGGATGCCTATCCCAATCTGCCCTGTTACTTGACTATTTCGGTTGGCGGCGGCGGCGGCGGGGCGATATTTATCGACAACCTTCGGGTCAACCTTATACCTCAAACTCAGGCCCCGCTCTGGGTCCGCGAACTATGGGATGACCAGGGCAGCGATGCGCTGCCCGCACACACAACGGTGACGGACGATTCTTCTTCGGCTGGTTTTGATGCCACTTCGCCTTGGATGGTCAACCCGGCCGAAACAAACAACTGCGCGTTGATGGGATTTCGCAGTTTCAGCTTTGAACCCTTGGCGTCCACTATCGCGATGTGCCTGCCGGGAACGCTCGACGGATCCTTCGGCTGCATGGTCCAGCAAAACAGCGGCTTCTCCTTCTTCCCGGGCCCCGGGGCCGGCAGTTTCTGGACCGCCGGTGACTTCATGACCCGGCAGTTGACCCCTGCCAACTACATCAATTTCCAGGCCCAAGGCGAGTATTGGTTCACGATGATCATCGCCAACGCGCCCACGTCGTCGCAGTACGCCCAATATGTCACCCAGCCGGCGACGGGCGCGGGCGGCATTGGTTTTGCCGATGGCTCCACCACCAACGCCGATTTTGTTGCGATTGGGGCGTCCGCTCTCAATCTATTCATTGGCCCGGGGGCTACCAACGCCAGCAAAGCTCTTTATATTTCCCAGGGCACCTTGGGGCAGCCCGGCGATCCTTGGTCGGTGTCAAACTCGCCGGCTCCTACGGGTACTTATTCGCAGACCAACTTCACCGGTGGGCCGTATCATATCAATGCCCTTGCGGCCGATAGCGTGGGTATAATCTCGGGTGATTTCATCACGCTGCTGGGACACCTTACAACTCACGGGAATGGCACCGCCACCTTGGACGCCAAATACTATGGATATGGCATTGGTGGAAATTCCTGGAACACCGAGTTGGACAAGACCACTAATGGCATCACGTGGGACTGCAGCTATTCGTTTAGTTTTCCGGGCACGATGACCCGAATGCTGCTGTTCGAGAATGGCCAGTTCCCGTTCTATATGTTTGGCTTCCGGGCCAGCAAGAATTTCCAGGACGTTGTGGGCTTGGATCCCGGTCGCATTACGGTGGCGCCCCTGGCCAATACCTTTGAGGGCTATGCCATCAACATGACCAATCTGGCGGTGGAAGCCAACGCCATTTCCTGGTCACCTGGAAATACGCCTGGCGGTTACGGAACCCTGGACTACCAATGGTATACCAATGGCGTTGCCATCGGCGGGGCCACCTCCCAATACTACAACATTGCCGTTGCGTCCACCAACGATGCCGGCACCTACACCTGCGTGGCGACGGATCCCAGCGGCACTTGGAGTCCGGTCACCAACTCGGTTGTCATCACGGTCACCCATTTGGACCCGCCGACAGTGGCGAATATGCACATTCTCCACAACGGGAACACCTTCCAGGTTGTCTTCGACGAGCCTAATCTTACCGGCGCGGACCTCATCAATCATTACGTCTTCACCGGCGGAGTGGTCGCGACCAACGTGGCGGTGGTCAACGGCACAACCACCACCTCGGTGCAAATTACCACCACCCCCCTGCCGCTGGGAACCAGGCTGACCTTGACGGTCAGCGGCATGACCAATGTGGTGGGCGGAACGCTTGCTTCCACAAACCTGACGTTCTGGACGGATCTGGTCCAGACCGGTGCCGCCAATTGGGACGCTTGGCTGGTTTCTGCTGGGCTGTTGAATAATGCCTATTTCAATACCTGGCTCCCGGCCAACCTGATTCCTCTCATCGGCCAATCCATGGCACTCACCAGTTGGGATGGCCCTTCCAGCGGTGTCACCATGGTCGGCCTGGATGGTTTTGTCGGCGACGGTTTTGGCGACAAGGTCTATGGCTGGTTCATTCCGCCGGTCACCACGAACTACGTGTTCTATATCAGTGCCGATGATGGCGCCCGGCTGTCCTTGAGCACCAATTCGTCCTCCACCAACCTGTTTGTGATCGCGTGTGAAACTGACTGGAGCGGTGCGGATCAGTGGACGAACATTGCCAGCCAGTTTGGTCAGTTTGGGAATCTGAACGGTCCCCATCGTGGAGATGGCACGGCCAACGGCACCAACATTAACACCCCCGCCGGTTATGTCATTGATAACTCGGTGGCGGGGCAATCGCCCGCAACCGCCTGCCTGCAAAACCGCTCCGATCAGTTTATCGTCGCATTCTACGATAGCACGGGGTTACCCGGCGGCCCGGCGGGCGCAACCACCAGTTGGGCGGGCGCAGAGTCAAGGGTGGAATATTGCGTTCCGCCTGGAATGACCAACTTCTGGCCGAACCGCGATGCCAATGGGCAGGCCCTGATCCATCTGCAAGCCGGCCAGATGTATTACATGGAGCTCGAACATTTGCAAAATGGCGGAGGCTATGTCGAAGGCGTCACCTATAAGATTGCGGGCACTCCGGATCCGGTTTCACCGTCCGCGAGCATTCTGACGGGCTCAAACATTGCCGGTACGGTGCCGTTTGCGCCGACCATCGCCATCACCGAAACCGGCGGTGGGCCGGTGATCACCTACACGGGTATCTTGCTCGCCGGGACGAACTTGGTTGGCGGTGTCACCAATGTGCTGGCGCAGTCATCGGCTGCTACGGCCATCTCCCTGGGTGGCCCGTCGCAATACAGCCCGTCTCACACCAACCGCGCCGTATTCTATCGAACCAGTCGATAAATGGCCGGGACGCTGTTCAGAAAGCGTCCGGGGGAAATCCCCCGGACGTTTTCGCGGCAAAACCCTTCGATTGTAAATGGTTATAAATGATGTTATCGTACTTAAGCTGACATTCTAAATGAAAACACACTACAGGACAGCAGGGCCTTTCCGGGCAATGATTTTTTCCAGATATCGCGCCCGCCGGAAGGGCTTTACCTTGATCGAACTGTTGGTCGTTATTGCCATCATCGCCATTCTGGCCGCGCTGCTGCTGCCCGCGCTCTCCAAGGCTAAGCAGAGAGGTCAGAGCATCTCGTGCCTGGCCAGAATCAAACAACTACAGCTTGCGTGGATCATGTACTGCGACGACAACAACGCCAGAATGCCCCAGAATATTTCCGTCAGTTCCGGTAAACTGGGAAGTGGTTCACCTACGCTAACTGCGGACTATCTGCCCGGCGGGATCTATGCCGTTTGGGCGTTAGGCACGTCCGGAGGTCCACCGGATTGGACCAACGACCTCAATATTACGCAAGGGACGCTTTGGCCATATGTAAACGCAAAGGAAGCCTACAAATGTCCGGGGGATCCCGTCCCGGAGCGCAATCGCACCTATTCAATTAATTGCTGGATGAATGGAATACAAAGTTTTAATGGTACAATTCCCATGCCGTGGCCAGGTCTTGATGTCTGGTTCCAGAAGACAACGGATCTTACGATGAAGATGGAGCCGACAGCAACTTTCGTGTTCATCGACGAGAGTCAGTTTACGATCAATGAAGCTTTCTTCTTGACGGATCTCGGCAAACCCGGCACGTGGATTGACGCGCCCGCGACTTACCATCTCAGAGGCGGCAATCTGTCCTATGTCGATGGCCACGCTGAGAATAAAAGATGGTCGGACTCATCTCTTTTTGTAGAACACAAAGGATCCGGAGCAGCTGGCTGGCCATATGATTCAAGTAGCGACGACTTGCATTGGTTGCAGATGCGAGCCACGATAATGAAGGGTCGCTGATTGGTGGCTTGCATTGCCATAATTTATTGGGCCGGCTTGATGCATCGTGAAGCGGGGTTGGCAGAGTCATTCAGTTTAAAGTCAAAGGTAGTGTGAGCATAACTGTTTCAATCATTGAAGACGACGCCCCCGCGCGGGGAATCCTGGCGGATTGGATTCGCCGTACCCCGGGGTTCCGTTGTGGCGGGGTGCATGGCAGCGCGGAGGCGGCGCTGGCAACGTTGCCAGCCGAGAAACCGACGGTGGTTTTGATGGACATCAATCTGCCCGGCATGACCGGCATTGAATGCGTCCGCCGGCTCAAACCCCTCCTGCCGGACACCCAGTTCGTGATGCTCACCGTGTATGAGGATGCCGATCACATTTACAATGCGCTGACGGCAGGAGCCAGCGGCTACCTGCTCAAACGGACGCCCCGGGCCGAACTGTTTGCCGCGCTCAAGGATGTCCATGCCGGCGGTTCCCCCATGAGCAGCAATATTGCCCGGAAGGTCGTCCAATCGTTTCAGCGGGCCGGCGCGCAGGCCTCCGAGGGTGAGGACCTTTCTCCGCGCGAGCGGGAGGTTCTGGAATTGCTGGCCCGCGGCTACCTGTACAAGGAAATTGCCGAATCACTCCAGATCAGCGTGCCGACGGTCAACACCTACATCCGGCGCGTTTACGAGAAACTCCACGTCCGCTCCCGTTCCCAGGCGGTGGCCAAGTTCACGCACGTCCCCGGTGCCGCTGGCGTGGGTGGAGTTCCTGCCTTGAAATAAACTTCTGGGGCCCTAACAGTCCGTTCAAAAATGTCCTGCGACCCGCAGCTGCCAGGATTGCCGAATGAGCGAGTGAAATACCGCCGGTTTTGGATGATTGATCGTGCCGCGACCACAGAGCGGCGCTCCGCCGTCGCCGAAATTGATTTGGGCAACACGCCCTGGTGACGCGCCCACCGAAAATCAGCGGCACGCAACCCACTCTGCTGTCGTTACTTTTGACGACGTGATATCGCCTGATCAGCGGCTAAGTTATCGTAAACCAATGCAAGGAAACCCATCCGTCGCTGCTTCCAGCCGCAAACGCTGGGTGCATCTTGACACTGTCCTTAAAACTGGGCAGGCAGGATGCCTGCCCTACTTTAGAAGGCGGCTTCGCCGCCAAGGTAGGACAGTGCGTCTCGCCTGTCTGGGCAAAGGGGAATGATCAGTCAGCATTGCCAAATTAAGAATGGTGTCAAGATGCGCCGCCAACGCCGCGACGGGTTCACCTTGATTGAGCTGTTGGTGGTCATTGCCATCATTGCCATCCTGGCGGCGCTGCTGTTGCCGGCAATGGCCAAAGCCAAGGAAAAGGCCGCTACCATCGCCTGCTTGAACAATGTCCGGCAGCTGGCGCTGGCCTGGATGATGTACGCCGATGAAAACAACGATCTGCTGGTCAATTTAAGCACCTGGACCAGCCCGACCGGCTCACCGGTCCGTTCGGCACCGGATGGCGTCCCTTGGCGAACAGACTTCCACAATAACAACCTGGTCTACACGCTTCCGCCAAGCATCTCTGCCAATACCGAGGCAGCGCAACAATATCTCACGGAGTTGGGTTTCTCGCAGCCGACTCCCACCATTCCCGGCCCGCTTTACCCCTACTGCCGGAATGCCAGCGTGGTGCATTGTCCCGGCGATCGGCGTTGGCAGTTGAGATTCCCCGGATCCTATACCGGCCCCTATTCCTGGGACAGTTACTCCGGGGCGGCTTTTCTGAATGGTGAAGGGAGGGATTCCGCCCTCTACCCCGCTTCCTACAAAAACAACTTAACCAGGCGGACGTTCATCAAACGCCCCTCTGACCGGTTCATCTGGGTGGAGGGGGCGGATATGCGGGGAGAAAACGTGGGTTCCTGGGGGATGAATAATTACGGGACGATCGCCCAGAATTTTTCTGACGCACTGTTTGGGGATTCGCCCGCCGCCTTTCATGGGATCACGGCCGTGTTCAACTTTTGCGATGGCCATTCCGAAAGTCATCGCTGGCAGGACGGCTCAACCGTTGCCTTTGCCAATGACCAAACCAGCGGCAAAGAAAACAACAGCGATGGCATGCAGGCCAAGGCCAACCATCGCGGGAACCCGGACCTGCAATGGGTTGGCAGTCATTATCCCGGCAACCAGAATCCCTGACCTTGGCGGCATCCTGATTCTCCAAATGAAAGCGTAAAGTTAAGCCGTTTCCAGAGAATTCCGCATCACCGTTTCGCCATTGCTGCAAGGCTGTCAGTGCCCTTCCACTGCGCGGACCGGGGCGCGGTTGATGCGTTTGAACAGGAATATCAGCGGGATGCCGCCCAGCGCCAGCAGGCCGAACAGCCGGAAATTATCCACGAACGCCCACAGGTGGGCCTGCGCGTCGAGCGTTCCGTAAATCAGGCTGTAGGCCTGCTTCGTGGCCAGCACGGGATCGCCCTGGCGCGCGAGCGCAGCCTGCGCGGCGGCGAGCCGTTCCCGGAACACCGGGTCGGTGGGCGTCAGGTGCCCCACCATCAGCGCCTGGTGTGTCTGCGCACCACGCGCGAGCATCGTGGTCACAAAGGCGATGCCGATGCTGCCGCCCAGGTTGCGCATCAGGTTGAACAGGCCGGTGGCATTGCCAATCTGCTTCTGCCCCAGCTGGCTCATCGTCGCCGTGGTCAGCGGCACGAAAATGAAGCTGATGGCGATGCCGTTGACTATGCTCGGCCAGATGACCAGCGACCGGCTTACCTGCAGATTGATGTTGCTCAGCATGAAGGAGGAGACGGCCAGCATGGTGAAGCCGAAGCACAGCAGCCAGCGGCTCCGGATGCGCCCCATCAATCGTCCCATGATGAACGTGGTGATGAACGCCGCGATGCCGCGCGGGCTCATCGCGTAGCCGCTTTGCAGGGCCGGGTAGCCCATCAGCGTCTGCAAAAAAAGCGGCAGCTCCGCGGTGGTCCCGTAAAGAATGGCCGCCAGCATGGTCATCAAGATCAGGCCGAGCGTGAAATTCCGGTTCCGAAACACCCGCAGGTCCACCAGCGGATGGTCGGTGGTGAATTCCCAGATGATGAAGCCGACAAAAGACGCGGCCGAAATGACGGCAAACCACCGGATCCAGTCGGCGCCAAACCAGTCCGCCTCCTGGCCCTTGTCGAGAACGATTTGCAGCGTCGCCAGCCAGAGGGCCAGCAAACCGAAGCCGATGTAATCAATCGTCGCGCGCTTGTCGCGCTTGATGTAGGGCGGATCCTCGATCAGCCATTCCGCCATGAAAAACGCGAGGACGCCAACCGGCAGATTGATGTAAAAAATCCAGCGCCAGGAATAGTTGTCCGTGATCCAGCCGCCCAGCGTCGGCCCCAGAATCGGCGCCACGACCACGCCCATGGCAAACATCGCCATGGCCGCGCCGCGTTTGGCCGGCGGAAAGCTTTCCAGCATGATCGCCTGCGCGATGGGAACCATGGCGCCGCCGCCGATGCCCTGCAAAATGCGCGCCAGGATCAGCGTCGGCAAATTCACCGCCATGCCGCACAGCGCGGACGCGAACGAGAACATCACGACACAGGAAATAAAAACCCGTTTCCGGCCGAAATAATTTCCCAACCAGCCGGTCATCGGCAGGACGATCGCATTGGAAACCAGGTAGCTGGTGAGCACCCAGGTCGCCTCCTCGGTCGTGGCCGAGAGACTGCCGGCAATGTGCGGCAGCGCGATGTTGGCGATGGACGTGTCCAGCACCTCCATGAACGTGCCCAGCATCACGCTTAGCGCAATCAGCCACGGGCTGTGCCGCGGATGCCAATCCTGTTGCTGCGGGCTGTCGGGCATGGGAGGAGGATTAATGACTAATGACTAAGCACTAATGGCGCAGGAATTCCGAATGCCTTGATTCCAAATCCTGTCACCGCACCGCTGTTTTGTTGAGTCATTCAGGCTCTGTCATTCTTCAGTCGTTATGGTTTCGTCATTCGTCATTCCGTCGCATCTCAGCGGTAGAAACAAACCGCTGCTACGCGTTGGTTTTCCGGTTTAAAATAACTCGGAAGCCAACTACCGCCGCGCCCGCCAGTGCGACGGCCAGCAGCGCCAGCGCCCACTTCGGAGCGCTCCATCCGCCCACATAAACATCCGGCACGACGGAGAGTCCCGGGCCGACGGTATGGTCGGCGGGCAGCGCCTCGTCAAAAACAATCTTCACCGGGACGCGCTGAACGACCTTGACGTAATTGCCGGTGGCATTTTCCGGGGGCAGCAGGCTGAACCGCGCACCGGAGCCCGCCTGGACGCTGTCCACGCGCGCGGCAAAGGAACGGCCGAGCGAATCGATGTGCACGATGACGTGCTGACCGGGCTTCATGTGCTTCAATTGCGATTCCTTGAAATTGGCCACCACCCAGACGTCAGCCGGCACGATGGAAAGCAAGGTCTGTCCCGTTTGGACATAATCTCCCGCTTCAACCGCCTTGCGGGTCACCCGGCCATCGGCCGGCGCGAAGATTTTCGTGTAGGAAAGGTCGAGCTGGGCCGATTGCACCGTCGTCTGGGCCTCCCGGAATTGCGCAAGCGCCATGCTCACGCCGGCTTCCGTCGCGCTCAACTGCGCCCGGGCCTCGCTGACCTTCGATTCGTCGGTGATAATCTTTTGCCGGGCGGATTCCAGGGCCGCGTCGGCCTGTTTGGCGGCGGCCTGGGCGGAGTCGAATTCCTGCGCGGAAATCGTGTCCTGGGTGCGCAAGGTCCGGGTGCGTTCGAAATCCGCTTTCGTGCGCGCCGCCGTGGCCGCCGCCGCGTCGGCGTCGGCCCGGGTTTCACGGGCCGCGGCCTCGGCGGTCGCCACCTTCACGTGCATCAAATCCAGCGCGGCGAGCGCCACTTTGTAGCTCGCTTCCTCCACATCCGCGGAAGATTGTTTTTGCGCGCTGGTCATCGCATAGGTCGCGGGATCAATTTCGATGAGGAGATCGTTCGAATGGACGAACTGGTTGTCCGCCGCATGGACGCCAATGACCTGTCCGGCAACCCGCGGCGCCACGGAAACGACATGCCCTTCGATGAAGGCATCATCCGTGGATTCCTGCGTCAGCGCGGCGGCGAGAAACCCGAGGGCAACATACAGGAGCCCGGCGAGCGCGGCCGTTGCCGGCAGCAGGAACCGGGGCGACTTCAACCAGGCCGGCGTGCCGCCGCTTTCCGGCGGAGCCGGCGGCGGCGGATTAGCGGTAGATGGATTCTCGTTCATGGGAAAATCAATGTTTCGCGGGATTTGGTGCGTGGGTAGGGCGCGCCACTCCGTGTGTGCCGCCCAACTGCAGCGGAGCGCGGGTGGCCCACCCGCAGTTCGGATTGCTGAATGAGCGCACAAATCTCATGGGTTTTTAGGCCGGCTAACATGCTGCGGCTGAGACAGCCGCGCTCCAGCGTCCCTACCCGGTCTTATTTTGGTTTTCATGGGACATCTATTTCTCTGCGGGCACCCGGTCTTCGCCGGCATGCTGTCGGGCAATCAACACGTATAGGGAGGGGATCACCAGCAGGGTGAACAGCGTGCCAATGGTCATGCCGGCGACGATCATGATGCCGATGGAGTTGCGCGCCGCCGCGCCCGCGCCGGTGACGAGCGTGAGCGGGAGGTTGCCGGCCACGGTGGCCACACTGGTCATCAACACCGGCCGCAGGCGCAACAGGGCGGCCTCGCGCACCGCTTCAATCTTGCTCCGGCCCTGCCGCTGGAGCTGGTTGGCAAATTCGACGATGAGGATGCCGTTTTTCGAGACCAGTCCGACGAGGGTGACCAGCCCCACCTGCGAATAAATGTTCAGGGTGGTCGTCCAGCCATTGGTCCAAAAAAGCATGTTCTGGCCCGGCATCTTTAGAAAACAGAACGTCAGCGCGCCGAACATGGCCAGCGGCACCGAGCCGAGCAGAATGATGAGCGGGTCGCGAAAGCTGTTGAACTGCGCCGCCAGCACGAGAAAAATCAGCACCAGCGCCAGCCCCAAGGCGGGCAGGAATTTGTTGCCTTCCACCCGCAGCTGCCGCGATTCGCCGGTGTAATCCAGCTTGTATCCTTTCGGCAGGATTTTGGCCGCTCCGGCTTCCAGCGATTTCAACGCTTCATCCAGCGGGCGGATGGCCACGCCGCTGAGGGTGACCGCGTTAAGCTGCTGAAAGCGGTTGAGCGCGCGCGGCGTGGTCTTCTTTTGCAGCGTCCCAAAGGTGCTCACCGGAATCAGTTTTCCGCCCGGGCCCTGCACATAGTTGTTCTCCAGCTGATCGGGCGCCAGGCGCTCGATGCGCTTGAGCTGCGGGATGACCTTGTAACTGCGCCCGGCAAAATCGAAGCGGTTGACGTAGTTGCCGCCCACCAGCGCCGCGAGGTCCGCCCCCACCGTCGCCATGTCCAGCCCGAGCGCGGCCACCTTGTCGCGGTCCAGGATTAGTTCAACCTCCGGCTGGTCGATCTTGAGATCGATGATGGGGGGAAACGCGAACATGCCGTTGGTGGCGGCGATTTGCTGCAACTGCTGCGCGAACGCCAGGATCTGTCCCGGCTCGGCGGTGGCGGACAGGATGAATTCCACCGGGAAATTTCCGCCGCCGGGCAGCGCGGGCGGCGCCACCATCGTGGAACGGATCCCGGGGATGCGATTGGCCAGGGCTTGCACCTCGGGCATGATCTGGAAAACCGTGCGCTTTCGCTCGCCCCACGGCGTGAGCACCATGCCGGTGAAGCCATTGTCCGGGAAGGTGATTTGAAATATATGCTCCTTTTCGGACACCTGGTCAAACTCGCGGGCGAGCGCGTCGGTATAGAAGGTGGATTGATCAATCGTCGCATCTGCCGGCGCCTCGATGATGCCCATGATAAAGCCCTGATCCTCCGTCGGCGCCAGTTCCTTGGAGGACATCAGGAACAGGGGAACCGTCAGCAAACTCAACGCAATCCAAAGGGTGTAAACCGCCGGTCGCGCCGCCAGCGTGGTGTCCAGCACCAGGCCGTAGAATCTCCGCAGCCGGTCGAAACCCTGGTTGATGCGCCCGGCGAGCCCGTGCTCTTCGCGGTCGGCGTTGAGCAGTTTGGCGGACATTACCGGCGACAGGGTGAGCGCAACGACGCCGGAGATGAGCACCGCGCCGGCCAGGGTGACGGCAAATTCACGGAATAGCGACCCCGTCAGCCCGCCCTGAAACGCAATCGGCGCGTAAACCGCCGCCAGCGTAATGGCCATGGCGATGACCGGCCCCATCAGCTCCCGCGCGCCCAGCAGCGCCGCGTCCAGGGGTTTTTTCCCCTCGCGAACATGGCGTTCGACGTTCTCCACAATCACAATCGCATCGTCCACCACCAGCCCGACCGCCAGCACGATGGCCAGCAGCGTCAGCAGGTTAAGCGTGAACCCAAACGCCTGCATCAGGAACACCGCCCCGATCAGCGAGACCGGGATCGCCACCAAAGGAATCAGCACCGACCGCAACGAACCGAGGAACAGGAAAATGACGACGGCGACGATGAACAGCGTGATGATCAGCGTGCGGACCACCTCGTGGATGGCGTCATTGATGTATTTCGTGGCGTCATACGCGATGCCGCCGGTGAGTCCGGTGGGCAGCTCTTTTTTGATGGCTTCCATCTCGGCGGTCACCCGCTTGACGACGTCCAGCGAGTTGGCGTTGGGCAGGACCCAGATGCCCATGAAGACCGCCTTCTGGCTGTCAAAGCGCACTTCCGAGTCGTAATCCTCCGCCCCCAGCACCACGTCAGCCACGTCGCTCAGCCGCACGAGCTGGTCGCCGGACTGGCGGATGACGAGATTGCGGAATTCCTCGACGGAGCGGAGATTGGTGTTGGCGGTGAGGTTGACCTGGATGAGCGAACCCTTGGTGCGCCCGACGGCGGAAAGGAAATTGTTGTTGGCGAGCGCCAGGCGGATCTGGTTCGGGCTGATGTTGAACGCAGCCAGCCGGTCGGGCTTGAGCCAGATGCGCATGGCGAAGGTGCGCCCGCCCAGGATGTCCGCGCGCTGCACGCCTTCGATGGCGGTCAGGCGCGGCTGAACGATGCGGACGAGATAATCGGTGATCTGGTTTGGTTCCAGGATTTCCGAGTTGAACCGCAGGTAACAGGAGGCGAACTGCGAGTCGGCGGACTCGATGTTGATGACCGGCACTTCCGCCTCCGGCGGCAGGTCGTTGCGGACCTGGTTCACCTTCGAGTTGATCTCCGAGAGGGCCTTGTTGGCGTCGTAATCCAGCTTGAGCCGGGCGGTGATGGTGGACAATCCCAACGCGCTGCTGGATTGGAGATAGTCAATGCCGTCGGCCGCGGCGATGGCGCGCTCCAGCGGGGTGGTGACGAAGCCGCGCACCAGTTCGGCGCTGGCGCCAATGTAGGCCGTGGTGACGGTGACGGTGGCGTTTTCGCTGCGGGGATACTGGCGGACGTTGAGCGAGCGGATGGCTTGGAACCCGGCGATCAAAATGACCAGGTTGACCACCAGCGCCAGCACCGGTCGCCGGATGAACAGGTCAGTGAAGGATTTCATGCGCGTGCCCGGAGGATCAACCATCCGACGGCTGAGGTGCGGCCCCGGGCTTTGGAGTGGTTTCGTTGTTTTCCTTCACGCTCATTCCATTGCGGAGTTTGAAAGTGCCGGCGCTCACCACGCGGTCGCCGGTCTTGAGGCCGGAGGTGATGCTGATGAAATCGCCCCGCGACCGGCCTGTATGGACAAACTGCTGGCGAACGGCCAGCGTCGAATTCGTGACGTTGGCTTCAACCACGTAAACCGAATCGCCATAGGGCGCGCTCAAAATCGACGTCGCCGGAACCGCCAGCACGGTTTGCTCCTCGGGAAACACCACCTCGACGCGCACAAACATTCCCGGGTGCAGCCGTTGGTCGGCGTTTTCAAACGTCGCCTGCAACCGCACGCTGCGTGTGGTCGAGTCGAGATCGGGATTGATGGCGGTCACCAGGCCGGCAAACGATTGGTCGGGGTAGGAATCGGAGGAAACCCGCACCTGCAACCCGGGCTTGAGCTGTGCCAGGTTTTGCTGCGGCAGGGAGAAATCACAATAGATTGGCGACAAGGCCTGCAACGAAACGATCGGCTTGCCCACGTCGAGCAATTCCCCGAGATTCACCAGCCGGATGCCCAGCTGGCCGGCGAATGGCGCGCGGATGGTCTTCTTTTCAATCGTCGCCCGGATGTTGTCGGCGTTCCCTTGCGCCTGTTTCAAGGCCGCCTCCGCGCCGTCCAGTTCGGATTGCGATAGCGTGTTGTTCGTCCGCAACTGGCGGTCGCGATCGGCATTCAGCCGCGCCAGTTCCACCTGCGCTTCAATGGCCCGCAGTTGCGCCTCCTCCGACGACGTATTGAGCCGCACCAGCAGGTCGCCCCGGGCCACCACCGCGCCGGATTCAAAGGCAATTTCGCTCACCGTCCCGGCGATTTCCGGCGAAACCATCACGCCTTGCTTGGCGGTGATCGAGCCGACCGCCGTGAGGGTGTCCGGCCATTTCTCCTCGTGCGCGGCGGTGACGGAAACGGTTTCCGGGGGCGGGACATAAGCCGCCCCCGCAGCCATGAGGGTGCGGATCTGCCATGTTTTAACGCCGGCCAGCGCCCCTAACACCGCCACCACGACGATGACGGCAATGATGATGTTTCGTTTCATTGCTTGATTCTCCTTGAGCGGGATGCCCGCGGCTTTCGCTTCGCCCCCGCGCCGGTCAGGAACAGGTCCACAATGCGTTCCGCCGACCGGCGATTCAGGCGGTAATCCGGCATCAACAAATGCGACGCGATAAAAAAGTGCGCCAGGCCGTAATATCCATACGCCAGGTCCCGGCTGTCAAAGCGGTCCCCCAGCTCACCGGCGGCCTGCGCCTGCCGGATGAGCAAGCGGATGAATTCGAGGTTGCGCTGGCAGCGGTCGAGATAGTGCAAATCCGGCGGCACCTCCCCGGGCGCGGCGAACGCCGTGGCAAAGGCGATGCGCGTCAAATCGTGGTTCTTATGGAAGTAGTCAAACAGCCCGGCGAGAATTTCCACCAGCTGCCCGCGAAAATCGCGTCCGCGCGCGGCGGCCTGCTGAACGACCTGCAGCCGCTCGTCGTGCGCCTCGCTGACCAGCGCCTGGAAGAGCCCGGCCTTGTCGTGGAAATAATAGTACAGCGCCGGCTTGGAGACCTTGGCGTCGCTGACGATCTGCTGGACGGACGTGGCCGCATAGCCGCCGTTCGCGAAGCGCTTGAGCGCCGCCGCGAGAATCTGCCGCCGTGTCTGGGGTCCGGGTTTGGGCATAAACCTACCGAACGGTAGGTATGAATCGGCTCCATGTCAAATGATTTTTCGGAAGGATTGGGGGTGTCCTGGCTGGTCTGTCGTTTGGAGTGCCGCGTTGACGCGGTCCGGACCAGCCCCGCCGCCTGAAGGCGGACCGGTCCGGATCTCAATCCGGCCGGGCTTGCGCCTTCGGCTCCAGCCTGGAATGGCGCCGGCTGTAGGTGAAATAAATGACCAGGCCGATGGCCATCCACACGATGAGCCGGGCCCAGGTGTCGGCGGGCAGCCCGCACATCAGGTAGCCGCAAAAAACCACGCCCAACGGCGCGGTCAGCCAGAAGGCCGGCGTGCGGAACGGCCGCGGTATCCCTGGATCCGTGAAGCGCAGCACAAACACGCCGGCGCAGACGATCGCAAAGGCGAGCAGCGTGCCGATCGACACCAGCTCACCCAGCAGGCCGATCGGGAACAGTCCCGCGACCAGCATGGCGATCGCGCCGGTCAGAATCTGCGCGATCCAGGGCGTGCGGAATTTCGGGTGGACGGCGCTGAACACCGCCGGCAGCAGCCCGTCCTTCGACATCGTGTAGAAAATCCGCGGCTGGCCGAGCATCATCACCAGGATCACTGACGAAAGGCCCGCGATCGCGCCAATTTTAATGATCGGCCGCAGCCAGGCCACCTTGGGACCCAGTGAGTTGATCGCCACGGCAATCGGGGCCGGATCGTTGAGCTGGGTGTAGGACACGATGCCGGTCAGGACGAGGGAGACGGCGATGTACAGCACGGTGCAGATGCCGAGCGAACCCAGGATGCCAATGGGCATGTCGCGCTGGGGGTTTTTCGCCTCCTGTGCGGCCGTGGACACGGCATCAAAGCCGATGTACGCAAAAAAGATCACGCCCGCCCCCCGGACCACGCCGCCCCAGCCAAATTCGCCGGGGCCGATCGCCGGCGGGATGAACGGATGCCAGTTGTTCCGGTTGATGTAGGCCACCCCGACGGCGATGAATGTCAGGATCACCGACATTTTTATCGCCACGATGACGTTGTTGAATGTGGCGGATTCCTTGATGCCCAGCACCAGCAGGAAGGTGATGAGGCCGACGACCAGCATGGCCGGGACATTCAGGACGGCGCCGGTGCTCACCCAGCCGTCCGTGAACAGCCGCCAGATGTTCCACCACTGCGCGTCGGGCGGCGTCACGTGATTGTACGGCGCGGAGGTGAAGGCGGACGGGATGACCAGCCCCAGCTCCTTCAGAAAGGACACCACATACCCCGACCAGCCGACCGCGACGGTGGAGGCGGCGAACAGGTATTCCAGGATCAAATCCCAGCCGATGATCCAGGCGACAAACTCGCCGAGGGTCGCGTAGCCGTAGGTGTAGGCCGATCCGGAGATGGGAATCATGGCCGAGAACTCGGCGTAGCACAGTCCGGCGAATGCGCAGGCCATTCCGGCCAAAATGAAGGAAAAAACAATGGCCGGCCCCGCGTACTTCGCGGCCGCCTGCCCGGTGAGGACGAAGATGCCCGCGCCGATGACGGCGCCGATGCCCAGGGCGGTCAGGTTCACCGGCCCCAGCGCCCGCTTGAGGCGTTTGTCCGTCAACACCTCGGCCTGCAGGTCGGCGACACTTCGGCGGCGAAACAAATTCATCAGGAAATCTCAGCTCGTTTTGAGCCTGTTTAATGAAGCGCCGTCCATTGGAAGTCAAGCAAACGTCGTTGGTTCAGGTCGGTGGGGGTGCCCTTAACACTGTCCTTGTTTGGAGTTCCGTCCCGCCGGGCGGGACGGAACTCCAAACAAGGACAACGATTTCGTCAAGGACAGTGCCAAGATGCACCCGTCGGCGTCTACGAATGGCGAAGCAAGGGGATTCCGCTAAGCCGGCGTCGGCGCTTTTGGCAGCAGCCGGGAGATGACGGCCAGCAGCACGGCGACGACCAGCGCGAGGATGGCCCAGAAAATCACGCCGCCCTGGCCGGGCATTTCATGGTCGCGCCAGGACGGTTTCAGGAGCTGCTGCTCGGCGCCGGGCGAAGCCGTGGCACGGTCCGCCGACAACAGCTGCCCGGCCACCAGGCTGAGATCGTAGCGCGGCGCGGTCGCGCGCGGGTTGCCATAGTACAGGAAAAGTTCATCGTCCGAACCGGCCTTGAACAAAATGCGCGTGGCGGGATGAAAGAGCTGAACTTTTTCCAGGACGATCGGCGGATTGTCGCCATTATGCGTTTCCAGAAACAGCGTGTCGCTTTGCGGCGAGCTGTCGAGGGCCAGGAAAAATTCCCGGCTCTGGCGGCCGGGCTTTTGCATCCAGGAGGCGGCGCCCAGTTGGTGCCGGTATTTTTCCCCGCGTTCGTCGACCAATTCCTCGTAAAGCGTTACTTCGCGCTGAAAGAGCGCAGTGGGCGTGGTGCAACTCAGGCGTGTGACGGGCAGGCGGGCTTGCGGCAGCTTGAGCATCCAGCGGCTAAGCTTGGGATCTTTTGCGTCGTTGGTAACCGTGACGGTTGGGACCAGCGAACGGCTGATGGAGGTGTGTTCAAAAATGTAAGGCACCTGATTGCTGCCGCGCAGCAGCCGCAGATCCTGGAAATCCGTTTGGGCGTGCCCGAGCACCTCCGGATTGAGTTCCAATTGTTGCGCGCCGGCGCGGGCGATTTTCAGCGGCTGGCGGAATTTCCACGCCGACACATCCAGCGCCGAGCCGGTTTCCTCAATGCCGGGCAGCACCTCCTGCCGGCGATAAGCCGGATTGTCCGCTGGCACTGGCAGTTTGATGGCCGAAACCGCGATGGCTTTGAGGTTCATGTCCAGCGCGGCCAGGTCGTAACGGGGTGCGGGGCACAGGCGATTGCCGGTCAACAGATGATAAGCGCCCGCCTGCCGGGCGAGGAAAATGAGGTAAACCGGGCGGCGCTCGATGCGCACCGCCGTGATGGGCAGCGGCGGGCTGTCCTGGTTTTGAATGAACAACAGCAGTTCCCGTGAACGCAGCTGGCTTTCCAGGGGGACCAACAGGCTTTCCGTTGTGGGCTGGCTCTCGACCGCGATGCGATAAATCACACCCTGTCCGATGGTTTGCTCGCGGACCGTGTCGTCCGTCACCTGAGGCACCGCCAGCGTCACGTGCCGGGTGAACAGCGGTTCGGCGGTTTCAATCTGAAGGGCAGCGATATTCAGGTTCGCCGCGCCAAGGTTCAACGCCAGCCGCGTCTCTCCCGGATTTTCGTTGCGTTCGGCAATGGTTGCCGGCATCCAGCCGCTCGGAGCCGGCTCTTTCACCGCCACGTGGATGCGTGCGCCGGTGAAAGGGATCGGTGGCGAACGCCGGTCGTCCACCGTCAATCGCAACCAGGGCCACGTGCCGGCGGGAAAGGAGACGTGGAGCCGGCTGGCCCCGTCCGGCTGCCGGAAAATCGGCTGCCCCGGTTCGAGGACCTGCCAGCGCTGGAGGTCGGTGGAACCCTCGACGCGCACCGGCTTGATGAAACTCCCCGCCGGGGTTTCCAGCACGAGATCGTCGAGCGGCTGGGCCAGGCCGGTTTCCAGGACGATGGCCGTATTGCTCGCGGTCATCGAAACGTGGAATGATTTCGGGTTTTGAACGATCTTGATCACGGGGGCCGGGCGTTCGATCAGGTAAGGCACTTCATTGCCGGCGTCGTCATAAAGCCGCAGGTCTTCGAGCGCCGGCCGGGCGGCATCAAGCGTTTCCGCTGGCAGGTTCAGTTCCACCAGGCCGGGGGCCGTTGCGCTGAACGGCTGGTCATGCTGCCATTCGGCGGGGAGCCCGGCGGCGGCCGAATAACTCCAAGCCAGAACGAAGGCGCAAGACAACCGTGGCAAGGTTCGGAGTTCCGCCTTCAGGCGGCACAAGGCGGTTTGCGCCACTGACCGCCTGAAGGCGGAACTCCAAACGGTGGCGTAGACTGGCGTCTGACTATTTAGCCGTTTCATCTTTGGACTCCTTGTTTTTGTCGGCGGAGGCATAAAAACGCTGGTAGGCGAACGAGGCCAGCATGGCAATCACCGCCACGCCGAAGAACGCGCCGATGCGGTAAAGCTGGCCCAGCTGGGTCAGGTCGTGGAAGAACAATTTGAGCAGCGTCACGCCCAGCAGGCCGATGGCGCTGTAGCGGGCCGCCGGGATTTTTCGGAGGATCCCGATCACCAGCAACACCAGGGCGAACAACGCCCACGCGATGGAATACGTCATATCGCGCGCGAAGCTGTCGCTGAATTGAAACGTGAGGGTCGAACCGGCCGGGCTGAAGTAATCGGCAATTTCAATATTCAACAGCAGGAAGGCCAGCACCGTGCCCAATCCGGCCAGCAGGGGCGGCGCGTTGGATTGTAAAATCAGGTTTCGCGGCGGCGCCAGCAATCGCGCGCCGGCGAACAGGCAGACCGTCACGATGCCATACGCGTACAGATACCAGTTCAAAATCGGCGTGGCGCTGCGGGCGTGATATTCGAGCACGGCGGGATTGAAGGCGAGCCGGACGAAGGCGGCGACGAGCAATCCGATGCCGGTGAGCCGCAGGCCGGGATGCGGCACGCGGTGGAACAGCCACAGCAGCGCGGTGCCTTCCAGCGCCCAGCCGATGGTGATCCATTGGCGGTCAAATTGGATGGGGAAAATCAGCGTGATGAAAAACAATCCCACACCGCCGAACCAGGCCAGCTGGGTCATCCGCGCCGGGTTCGCGGGGATGTTCTTCAACACCACGATCAGGCTCAACAGCGGCGGGAGGGCAAAGGCCATGGGCAGCAGGCCCATGACCTGGTTCGGGTAAGCCGCGGCCACCAGCCGGTGGATGAGGAGGAATTGCGGCAATCCCGCCAGCGCCGACGTGGCCCACGGAACCACCCGGTCACCAAACTTTTTCAGGAACAGGAACGGGAACAAGGTGAAGGCCGCATAGAAGATCAAATACCAGGTCAGCGGCAGGTTCGGGGACAAATTGGGGCTGGCGGCATCGAACCGGTTGAAATGCCAGGCGCATTCCAGGGCCGTGACGCAGGCCAAGCCAACCATCGGCAGCCAGTCCTGCGAGAACAGCTTGGCCACCCCCAGGAGCAGCACCCCCAGGAGCAGGGCCAGTCCGAAGACCGGGGATGGATTTGCCAGTGGCAGCCGCAGCGTGGCCATGATGAGCAGCAGGAACGGCAGCGCGGCCGAGAACGCCGGCAGGAGCGCGGCCAGGTTTTCCGGCTGCAGGGCATCCTCGTTGAGGGGGATGGCTTTGCCGGGAAGGCCGGGCTTCAGCTTGCGCACCGCCCAGATGCTGACGCCAACGAAGAAAACTGCAAACACGCCCAGCAGGGAAAAGGAGATGGGCAGCCCGGTGAGCTCCACGGGAATTTTGAAAATCAACGCGCCCGTGGCGGCAAGGGTGAGCATCATCACGACCAGCACCGGCAGAAGCGAGGCCGTCGCCACGGCCAGTCCAATGGCCAGCACATCCACCAGCAGGACAAACGGCCAGACGATGAACGACACCTCCGAGAGTTGGAAAATGGGGATGAGCACCAGCACCAATGCGAGCGGTGGAAATATCTGGGTGCCCCATAACATTGTCGCGATGCCCCGCCGCCGTTGCATCAGCACCGGGAAAACGGAATGAACAACCGCAAAGATGAAATAGAACGCCAGAGCCGCATTCAAAAGGTCATTGTTCAACGATCTGGCGGTCCAGGCGGCGAGCAGCCCGAAGACGGCGAGACCGGCCATGGGCTGGGCGGGGGCCATTTCACCATCCAGCAACACCAAGGTGGTGACGATCAGGTCAACCAGGAAGACGAAGCCAAATATCAGCCACGGCCGCTGTGCCAGCGGCGGGAAACCCAGAAACCAGGCCGTGAACACCAGCGCCAACGCCACCAGCCCCAGTGTGGAGCCCGAAAGCCATTTGCTCGCCGTACCGCGCCGATTTGCCGCCCAGGCCGCCCCGAGGTACAGGCCGCTGAACCCGAGCAGGACAGCCAGCGCGATCAGGATTTTGTTGCCTTCAAAATAGTGTTCCGTCTCAAAAAACTTCCCTGCCCAGCCAATTTGCATGAAAGCCGTCCCGGCGGCGGCCAGTGCGGTCAGGAAATGCCAGCGGCGGTTCAAGGCCACCACGATGAGGCCGGTGTCGAGGATGGCGATGTAACCGAACAGGCCCAGAGGATTGTCCTGGCCGGTGGAAAGCAGGATTGGCGTGAGGAAACCGCCCAACATGCCGAGAATGGCGACGACCATGGCGTCCAGCCGGATGGCGAGCAGAAAGGCCGTCGTGGTGATGAGCGCCATCAACAGGAAAGTGGGAATTGGCCAGAAGAATTCAAAGTGGTAGATGGAACGGCAGGCGAAGGTGACGGCATAAAGAATCACCACGCCCGTGGCGCACAAAGTTTGCGCTCCGACGGCATATTGTTTTCGCCGATGCAGCCAGGTGCCGCCAACCAGCAGAGCCAGGCCGGTGAGGAACCCGAACGCCATGCGGAGTTCTGGCGAGATCAGGTTGTGATCAAAGGAATACTTGATGGCAAACGCGACGCAGAGGAAGAGCGCCAGTCCGCCAATCCACATAAACCCTTTGACGCCCAGGAATTGTTCCCAATTGATGGCGGGAACGGTGGGCCGCGGAGCCGCCGGCGCCAGCCTTGGTGGCGTAGGCGGCGTGGATACACGTGGCGGAAGGGTGATGGGCGGCGGTGGTGGCTGAGCAACGGGTCTGGGGGCAACGACCGGTTTCGGCAACGACGGAATCGCCGGCACTTCGGGCACTTTTATGGTCGCGGCGACCGGTACGGGCCCCGGTTTGGGTGCCGTTTCAGCCGGTTTGGCGGTTTCCCGCTCCCGTTTCAGCCGGATGACTTCCGCCTCCAGTTCGCTGAGGCGAGAGGAAAGTTCCTCGATGCGACTGCCGGCCTGCACCGCGCGAGCGATCAGCCAGATGGCCAGAGCAATAGGAACGCCGAGAACCACCAGGACGACAATGGGTATCATCGAATCCATAAAGTTGCCTTTCTGTGGGCGGAACGGCTTGGTTGACCGCAGTCTGTGCCCCGGCGCCGGGATTTGGCAAGCCGGAATGGCCCCGATGGCCCGGTCCGTCCGCATCCGGGGGAAGTGTTGCCCAAAGGTTCGGAGCGCGGGTCTGTGACCCGCAGCAGTCGGGATTTCCGAATCAGCAAGTGAAAATCCACCGGGTTTGGGTTGTTGATCGTGCTGCGGGTCACAGAGCCGCGCTCCGGGGCAGTACGCTGATGGGCCTGCCCGATTCCCCGGAAATTGGTGCCGTTGCCCCGATTCAAATACGTTTTCATGTTGTCATTATAACTGGCGGGACGCGGTACGGTTCATTGATAAAAGTTACCGCCGCTTCGCCGGAATCAATGGAGCCATTCCCGTCGGCAAAGGGCGTTTTTGGGGTGGACAAAACAGCTGAAATGTCCTGTTGACTTAGTCTGAAAGTTTGATATTTTCACCACTCCTTTGCTCAGTATTTGATTTGAAATGAAAACATATTTGCCCAAAGTGGATGTGGATCAGCGGAAATGGCACGTCATCGATGCCGACGGCGCCGTGCTCGGCCGGCTGGCCCAGCAGGTTGCTGACGTGCTGCGCGGCAAGAACAAGCCCGTTTACACCCCGCATCTCGATGCCGGCGACTTTGTCATCGTCGTCAATGCCGAGAAGGTCCGGCTCACCGGCAAGAAGGAAACGGACAAGGAGTTCATGACCTATTCCGGCTGGAAGGGCGGCGAGAAGTTCCGCACCGTGGAACAAATCCGCGCCGCGCACCCGGAAAAGCTCATTTTGCACGCCGTCAAAGGCATGATTCCGAAGAACCGGCTCGGCAGCCAGTTGCTGACCAAGCTGAAAGTTTTCAAAGGCCCGAAACATCCGCACGCCGCACAAACGCCGGCCGCGCTCAAGGTGGCCGCCTGATTTTCCCTGAACCTTCAACCCTGAATTGACCGATGGCTGAATCCAAAATCACCGAATATCTCGGCACCGGCCGGCGCAAGACCGCCGTGGCCCGGGTGCGTCTCGCGTCCGGCAGCGGCAAGATCACCGTCAACGGCCGCGCCTTTGACAACTATTTCCCCCTGGAAACGCTGCGGGTGACCGCAATGCAGCCGTTGACCGTCACCGGCAACGTGGAAAAATTCAACACCCGCATCAATGTCAGCGGCGGCGGGCCCAACGGCCAGGCCGGCGCGGTGCGGCACGGCATTGCCCGGGCGCTGCTGAAATTTGACGTCGCCCTGCGGGGCGCGCTGAAGGCCGAGGGCTTCCTCACGCGCGATTCGCGCATGAAGGAGCGCAAGAAGTACGGCCAGCCGGGCGCGCGCAAACGGTTCCAATTCTCGAAACGTTGATCGCGTTGGAAACTTTCAAACCCCGCTGGTTCAATCCGGCGGGGTTTTTTGTTTGAGTATTTTACTCCGCGCGGGTGCCGGTGTACGATAAAAGAAAGGCAGCATGAATACGAAAAAAGTCGCCATTGTCGGCGCGTCCGGATACTCCGGCGAGGAACTCGTCCGGTTGCTGTTGCATCATCCCCACGTGGAACTGGTGGCCGTGACCTCGCGCCAATACGCCGGGCAGACGCTGGCGCAGGTCTTCCCAAAGTTCGCCAGCCATCCCCAATCCCAGGTCCTCCGCTTCAGCGAGCCGAACGCCGCGTTGCTGGCCACCCAGGCGGATGTGGTGTTTCTGGCATTGCCGCACGGCGTCGCTGCCGAATTTGCCGTGCCGCTTCTGGACAAAGGGTGCGTGGTGATCGACCTCAGCGCCGATTTCCGGCTCGAGAGCGCGGAGGTTTACAAGGAATTTTACGGGCATGACCATCCGGCGCCGGACCTGCTCGGCAAAGCGGCCTATGGCCTGCCCGAAATCCATCGCGAAGACATCAAGCAATCGATGCTCATCGCCTCGCCGGGCTGTTATCCGACCAGCATCCTGCTGCCGACGATTCCGCTGCTGAAGGCGGGCCTCGTCAAAACCACCGGCATCATCGCTGATTCCCTGAGCGGCGTGAGCGGCGCGGGCCGCAAGGCCGATCCGGACTACCTGTTTTGCGAATGCAACGAAAGTGTCCGGCCTTACGGCGTGCCCAAGCACCGGCATTTGTCGGAGATCGAGGAACAGCTTTCGCTTGCCGCCGGGACGGAAGTCATCATCCAGTTCACCCCGCATTTGATCCCGGTCAATCGCGGCATTCTGACGACGCTGTACCTGGGGCCGGCGAAACATTTTTCCAACGCGGCGGAAATGGACGAACTGGGCCACGCCATCGCCGCCAGCTATGCCGCGGCTTACGGCGATGAGCCCTTTGTCCGTTTGCTGGAGGGCAAAAGCCTGCCGGACACCAAAAACGTCGTCGGCACAAATGTCATTGAAATCGCCTGGCGGCTCGACCCGCGCACGGGCCGGCTCATCGTGATGAGCGCCGAGGACAACCTGGTCAAGGGCGCGAGCGGCCAGGCCGTGCAAAGCCTCAATCTCGTCTGCGGTTTCCCGGAGACAGCCGGACTGGTCTGATTTGACCGAAGGAGCCGACGTAAGGAGGCTCAAACCTGCATTTGAAATGAGCCTCGTTACCTCGGCTGCTACCAAGGCAAAAAAAGAAGTGCGGTGGAATGCGGCTGATTACGCGGCCAATTCGGCCGTGCAACAGACGTGGGCGCGCGAGCTCATTGCGCGGCTGCACCTGCGCGGCGACGAGCACATCCTGGATGTCGGCTGCGGCGATGGCAAGGTCACGGCGGAAATCGCCCGGGACGTGCCCCGGGGGTCGGTCATCGGGATTGATGCGTCGCCGCAAATGATTGCCTTTGCCCGGAAAACCTGTCCGCCGGGCAAGATTCCTCATCTGGAATTTCATGTCATGGACGCACGCAAAATCCGTCCGGCTGCTTGGTTTTCTCGCTCTCCTTCCCAAAAGGAGGTGAGGGCCGGGGAGAGGAGGCGTTTGGTTTCAAGTTCACCTCCCCTCGCCCCGGCCCTCTCCCCGCTTGGGCGGGGCGAGGGGGTGGAACCTGCGCCATTCGACATCGTTTTTTCGAATGCAGCGCTGCATTGGGTGGACGATCATCAGGCGTTTTTGGCCGGCGCGGCGGCGTGTTTGCGTCCGGGCGGCCGGCTGGTGGTGTCGTGCGGCGGCAAGGGAAACGCGCACGAGGTTTACCTGGCCTTGCGACCGGAACTGCGACTCAGGCGCTGGCGTGGATTTTTCCGGCGGATGGGAAAACCGTATTTCTTTCACAGCCCGGCGGAATATGAAAAATGGCTGCCCCGGTTTGGCTTCAAATCGCAAGGCGTGCAGTTGTCGCCCAAGGACGCGGTGTACGGCGGGCGGGACGGTTTTGCCGCCTGGCTGCGCACAACCTGGCTGCCTTACACCCAGCGCGTGCCGGAGGAGTTGCGGGAGGAATTCATCGCCGCTGTCGCGGACCGCTATGTGGCCAGACACCCGCCGGGTGCGGACGGGCGCGTCCATGTCCGCATGGTGCGGTTGGAAATTGACGCAGTGAGAATTTGAGCGCAGTGGTTTGGAGTCCCGCATTTGCGCGGTCGGGTTGCCAATGTCAGCCGGCCGCGGGAAGGCGGAACTCCAAACCAATACATTTCGAACGAAGAAAAAAATTCACATGGCGCGCAAAACTGGCAGATTCAACACCAGACAATGAAAAACAAGTTCAAAGCAGTTTCCGGTTCCGTCGTTGCCCCGCAGGGTTTTCTCGCCGGCGGCGTGTTTTGCGACATCAAACGTCTGGGCACGGGCAAGGGCTCGAACAAGGGTCAAAAGCGTGATCTGGCGCTGATCGTGTCCGAAGTGCCGGCCACGGTCGCCGGCATGTTCACTACCAACCAGGTTTGCGCCGCCCCGGTAAAGATTTGCGCCGAGCGCGTCAAAGGCGGGACCGCCCAGGCCGTCGTCATCAATTCAGGCAATGCCAATGCCTGCACCGGCCGGCAAGGCCTGAAAGATGCCCGTGAAATGACGGCGCTGCTGGCAAAGCTGCTGCATATGCCGGCCGAACACGTGCTCGTCGGCTCCACCGGACGGATTGGGGTCGCCCTGCCGATGGCGAATGTCCGGGCCGGCATCAACGACGCGGTGACGCGGCTCGACGATTCCCCGGAAAGCGCGGCCCACACCGTCGAGGCCATCATGACCAGCGACACGCGGCCCAAATCGATTGCGGTGGAGTTCAAATTGGGCGGCAAAACCGTCCGCATCGGCGGCATTTGCAAGGGCGCCGGCATGATTCAGCCCGGCATGAGTTCGACTGGGGCGCGGCCGGCGGCGTTGCCGCACGGGGGGCTCCACGCGACGATGTTATGCTTCATCACCACCGATGCGGCCATCGAGGCCAAAATCTTGCAGGCGGCATTGCAGGAAGCGGTGGCGAACAGTTATAATCGCATCACGGTGGACGGCGACATGAGCACGAACGACACCGTGCTCGTTTTGGCCAACGGATTAGCGGGGAACAAGAACATCGAACATCGAACGTCGAACGTCGAACGTCGAATTTTTCAGACGGCGCTCAACCACGTCTGCCTGGAACTGGCGAAGATGATCGTCCGCGATGGCGAAGGCGTGCACCGGGTGGTGACGGTGCGGGTGAATGGGGCGAAGACCATCCAGGATGCGGATGCGGCGGCGCGCGCGGTGGCGAACAGCGCGCTGGTGAAAACCAGCTGGCATGGCGGCGACCCGAACTGGGGCCGCATCATCGACGCGCTCGGCTATTCGCCGGCCAAAATCGTCGAAGAAAAGGTGGACATCGGTTACAGCGCCAGCGGGAGCTCCAAAATTTTATGGAGTCTCAAACGCGGACAGCCGACGAAGGCGACGTTCAAACAGCTTTGTGCCGCCGCTGCGCCGAAGGAATTTGATTTGCACATCAATTTGAATCTCGGCCCGGCCGGCGCGGTGATGTACGCCGCCGATTTGACCGAGGAATATGTGGACTTCAATAAGGGTGACGTGACAGACGCGTCATCGTTGGGCGGCTGATTTTTGCCGGATAATGGAACGAAGAACTAAACTTCCATTTTGTATGTGTGGGCATCAAATCCAAAAGTTCGGTCAACAATCCCATTTTGTAATTCTACTGTAAAGCTGCCGACGCCGTGATTTGCTTTATAATCAATTTCCGTGACAATACCAGTTTGAGCGGCTCCAAGCGACCTAACCTCATCCCCGATTTTGAAAGGGCAAACCACACCCTTCATCATCTGCTTTATCTTTCTTTTGGCTTTATATTCGCGAATGAATTTCTTTATCGGTTCAAAAAAGCTCGGTTTTTCAGCTTCGGCGGGAATTGGTGAACCGTCATCAGAATAAGTTTCATCGTCATCACCTTGCACACGCCAGCTGTTTTCGTTTGCAATTTTCACTAGCGCGACAATTTGCGCTTGGTCTGGATTTTTGACGGGAATGTTTCCAGATGCAAAATATAGCCATTCAGGAAGGGTGTTTTTTATTCGTAAATCATCCCATTCGCGCTCGGTGAATTTGTTTTCATCGTCAATCCAACGCCCGCTTCCACTCTTAATAAGATGTAATTCATAACCCATAGAATCGACTTTTACGATGTCACAGAGACGTTTTCAAGGGTGGATTTAACGCTAAATCGCAAGCTACCGAATGGCTCTAGCGGCTTGATTCTCGTGCTTGACACCTATTGGTGATAGATGGAGATTGGTTTTGCATGAGCTACGCGCTGACGCCCTACTACAAACGGATCATCCGGCGGCAACTGGCCACCGGACGGTTCAACAACGAGAGCGAGGTCATCCGTCATTCGCTGCGGCTGACCGATTCGCTGGAACGCGCCGCCGGACCGCTGGGTTGCACCTTTGTGGGACGTGAGGATTTGGAAGAGCTCCTGCTGGAAGGTCTGGCCAGCGGCGCAAGCTCGCCCATGACGGCGGCGCGCAAAAAACGGATTTACAAGGAAGCGCTGGAGGAGGCGTGAGCGGCTACCGTACGACGCCCAGGGCGGACGAAGACCTGATCGAGGGTGCGCGCTGGATTCGTGCGGACTATCCACAGGCGGCCCGTCGTTTTCTGGACGCGGCGTTTAAGGCGTTTGACCGGTTGGCGGAATTCCCTGCATCCGGGCCGCTGGCGCGCTTTAAAAACCGCAAGCTTGCGGGAGTCAGATTTCATGTATTGCCGCCGCCGTTCAACCGTTGGTTGATTTTTTATCAAGTTCGCGATGATGAGGTGAAGGTTCTTCGCGTGGTTTATGGCACGCAAAACTGGCGCGGAAATCCGGATGCGTTTTTCATATGAGAAACTGAATCACGACGACGTGGCGTAGCCGTTCCGGTTGATTTGGGGCTCGTGGAACTCGCCCCTCCGACCATTTTGAAATAAAAAGGCCGCTGGATTGCTCCAGCGGCCTTTTAATGCTTTGGGCAGACTTCAGTTCGCGGTGCGGCCCGAAACGCCCTTGGTGCCTTTGGCGATGATCTTGTCGGACTGCTTGGGCCGCAACGCGCGGGAAGCCGCGCCGGCGCGCCACATTTCGGAGTTGTGGATCTCGCCCAGTTCCTTCTGCAACTGCACCTGGTAATTCTTCGCCCCGCAGGCGGAGAGCACGCGGGCGCATTCCTTGCCCGTCTTCACGCGGTTATAAAGATCCTTGAACACGGGCAACGTGGCTTTCTTGAACTTGGGTTTCCAGTCCAGCGCGCCGCGCTGGGCGGTGGCGGAACAGTTGGAGTACATCCAGTCCATGCCGTTTTCATCCACCAGCCGGATGAGGCTCTGGGTGAGTTCCTCGACGGTCTCGTTGAACGCTTCGCTCGGCGTGTGGCCGTGATTGCGGAGCACCTCGTATTGCGCCTCCATGATGCCGGCCAGCGCGCCCATCAGCACGCCGCGTTCGCCGGTGAGATCGCTGAACACCTCGTGCTGGAACGTGGTCGGGAACAGGTAGCCCGAGCCCACGCCGATGCCGACGGCCAGGCAGCGCTCCTGCGCGTGGCCGGTGGCGTCCTGCTCGACGGCAAAGCTGGAATTGATGCCCGCGCCGGTGAGGAAATTGCGGCGGACATTCAGGCCGGAACCCTTCGGGGCGACCATGATCACGTCCACATTCTTCGGCGGAATGACGCCGGTCTGTTTCTTGTAGGCGATGGAAAAGCCGTGCGAGAAATACAGCGCGGCGCCCGGCTTGAGATTTTTCTTAACCAGCGGCCAGATGGTGCGCTGGGCGGCGTCCGAAACGAGCATCTGGATGATGGTGCCCTTTTGCACCGCTTCCTCGATGTCGAACAGCGTCTTGCCGGGCTTCCAGCCGTCGGCAACGGCGCGGTCCCAGTCGCGTTTGAAGGATTTGGCCTGGCCGACGATGACATTGAAGCCGTTGTCGCGCAGGTTCAGCCCCTGGGCCGGGCCCTGGACGCCGTAGCCGATGATGGCGATGATCTCGTTCTTGAGCACCTTGCGGGCGCGGGCCATCGGGAATTCCTTCCGGGTGATGACTTTTTCCTTGGTTCCGCCAAAATCAATTATTGCCATAAATCAATCTTTCTTCTTGTTGGTTCAATGTCTTCGGTTCGTTCAAATGAACTTTTAATTTTAAACATCAGCGGCCATCAGTCAATGGCAAACGCAGCGGGAACGAGGTTGCGGGCGCAACTTGACACCCGCACCATTAATTTCCCCATAGTTCGTCCCAGTGGGCGAGATCGCGGGTTTCGATAAGAACATTGAGGTGTTGGAGGCCCTTGGCCGTCCAGAACTGGCCCGGACGCTT
>Ga0265338_10001676_pt1 | contig 35196 bp, 28 predicted proteins | sample 42126metaG_FD_193579 | JGI IMG/M metagenome (GOLD analysis project Ga0265338, IMG submission 193579) | Rhizosphere microbial communities from Carex aquatilis grown in University of Washington, Seatle, WA, United States - 4-21-26 metaG | ecosystem: Host-associated > Plants > Roots > Rhizosphere...
TAGTCCTTTGCTTGTACGATTTTCCACAGATTTCAAAAAACAGTATCTTTTCATTCTCCTTGCATGTTATGTTTTTTATGAATGTCTTTATGGCATTTACACAGGATTACCGCTGATAAAGCACAATTCTATTCTTAACAGTATCTTTCAGGATTATCTCTTTTATCTTTTGCCTTATGGTGTTGTTGCTGGGCTTGGGCTATCTTTGCAGCAGTCTTCAAAGCGTATACGAGTATGGTTTCTTGCTTTGTTTATAATACTTTTCTTAGGCGAACAGTTGCTTTTACACGGTGGGATTATTAATACACAAGTTGCGAAGTATCCACCCACGAGTTATTACTTATCTTATGCATTGGCAGTGACTGTTGCACTTACTTTTCTTTCGGAAACAAAGGGTTTTATTAGTGTTTTTCAGACACACTTTTTCCAGTTTTTTGCTTCTTCAACTTTATGGATTTATCTCTGGCATATTCTTTTCTTAACCTTATGGGAAAGAAAAATTTTCTATCTGCCAGTTGCGTATCATTTATATTATATTGAATATTTCTTTGTAATATTTTGGGCAGTCCTTTTTACCTATGTACAGAAAAAAATAATTAAAAAATGTCTCGATAAGTATTCATTCTCTACCTTTTTTATTTCATTTCTTCAGGAAGCATTTTTGAAGTGACAATTAAGCGAAAGAGAAGATTGTTAGTAAATAGTAAGAATATGTAAAATTACCCCTTAAAAAGTGGTAAAAATGAATTTTGTATACTATAATACCTTTATGAATCTATTTCAACATCTCGGACATCTGGTACTTTCGATGGGATTAATTGTTAGTTCGTTTTTTGTTCACAGCCAGACTGTTCACGATCAAAATTATCACATCTATCGTATACCTACTCCGGCACCAACGGTAGAAATTCAGTCAACATCTCAACAAACAGCTTCTCCTTCAGCTTCATTTTATATGGCTGAGCGTAGTATAAACAGTCAGGGGCATACTATCTCTATTTCAGTTAAAATCCCGAAAAATGGCGGGAATGTCTCAGGAAATATATCAGGTGATTGTGCAGGTGATATCAGTGGGCATTATGATGGAAAGGATGAAGGAGATATTAACGGTTCAGCGAACGTAAGTTGTAAATATCTTTTTGTACGCTTGCCAGGTACTGCTACTTTTGATGGTACAGTAGATAAAACAGACAAAACTGCTGAGCTATATATCACTCTTGATTTTAACGGATCTGAAATTTCCCAAAATGTCTATGTCAATTTAGACTAAGATTTTTTAATTTTACTACATTATTTTTTTAGCCTTTTTATATTATTCTCCTTATTGCGTGAGGCCTCCTACAGTAGATAATTCCTGAACAGTTTGCGTAATCTGCTGGTTGAGACCTGTTGGTGTTGGAGTATTATTCTGTTGTTGTGCTGCGGTCGGAGTAGGTTCCGTTTGAGTATTCTGTTGATCAGCTATTGTAGGCGTGGGTATACCTGTAGGAATAATCTCTATGGGAGAAACCGAAGGAGAAGTTTGAGAAGATGAAGTGTTTGTGTTCTCAGTGGACGAACCAGCAGGTGAAGAAGCTGCGCTTTTCGGCTCGGTTGTAGGTGTGGGGAGAATTGCTGTTGGAGTAACATCTCTATTATTTTGTATAGAAAGCGTGCTTGTAGGTTTAGGCGTTATGGTAGGTATTGGTAGTGTGTGAGGGCTATGTACCGAAGTTGTAGATAGTGTATTACTAGAGATTTTTGCATCTGCATTAGCATGAGGAAATATCGCAATACTTGTTAGAAAGAAAAGAATGACTACGCAGGTGCCTGGGATAAACTCTTTGTTATGAGTTAAGGAGATAAATTCTTTCCATGCCTTTTCTATCATAATAAATAAGGCAGGATAAATTTAATTTAGTATATAAGATTAATCAGCTGTTTGCAATAAAAAAAGAATTAATTTTAACAGTTGAATATGCCTACGGGTTTATTTGCGTAAAATTTGCGTTATAATTTTGTTCTACTTGTTGTAATGTAGCATAGGCAGGTTTTGCCGAATAATCGCTTCGCACTATACCGAAATTATCTTCAGGATTTGTCGTATCTGTCCCATCGTCTCCAAAATCATAAACACATGCAATAGGTACATATTGATAGTTACCATATTCGATGTTTTGGTACATGAGATTGATATAATTTGCTTGCGTTGTTTCATCAACACCTCCTGAAGCAATTGTTGATGGCCATCCGAATTCAGTAGCTATTATTTGTTTTAAGTCATTATTTTGAACCATGACTGATCTTATGTTATCAAGACTGCTCAATCCCCATCCGTAACCAACATCTGGGCTTGATGGCCAGGAGTATGGATGAAATCCTAAATAGTCGAAATGATTTTTTGCTCCATCGTTATACATGTCTTGCAAATACGTCATTCCGCCATCGTTATCACTTACCGTTAAACCCCCACTGATAACTTTATCTGTTGGATCAGCTGCTTTAATTCCGTTATATCCAGCAATTAAGAGCTGGGTATAGGCTTGTACATTTGGAGCTGGAGGCCAAAATTTTGTCCAATTGGGTTCATTGCCAATTTCATATAACGAAATTTTTCCCTTATAGTGTGTTGCTAACGCTTGAACAAAATTGCCGAAATCTGTAGGATTATTTGCCGGTGACATCCAGTTCGATGCATCTGTGCGTTCCCAGGAAGGTGCGCCCCACTGTGTCACTAAGCCCAAAACGTGCATGCCTTTTGAATTAATGTTATTAACAATATAATCATAACTTGACCAATCATATACCCCTCGTGTTTGCTCTACATTTCCCCAAACGAGATTAAAACGCACCCATTTTACTCCTGCTTGCTGCATAAGAGTTGTTTGTGTGTCGACGTCAGATTGAGGGATATTATTTAAATGAGAAGAGACACAAACAGGATTTACTCGTTGTGTCGTTGAGGGCGTCTGCGTTACTGTTGGATCTGCTGGTACAGTGGGAGTTGGTGTCGGTACTGCTGTAGGGTGAGAAGTAGGTGTGATAGTGACATGTTGGTTCTGTTTGGTTTTAAAAAGATAGTTTGAGCCATTATGGGCTTGAATTTTTGTGATCGGAGTAAATAGTAATGTTGAAAATACAAGAGAAAGAAAGACAATAATCAGTATATATAATTTATTTGTTTTATGGTTTGGGTTAGTAATAAAAGACAATATCATTTACTGAGATTTATTAAAACACATATAGTATTATATTACAAGTTCATCCATTGATTTTAGAAAATAACAGTGTTCAGATACTATGTTTTATACAAATAAATAGTAATACTATATCAACATAAGAATGAAATATTTAGGTAAAAAGTAAACAGAAAGATCTTTGATATTAGACCTTGAAAGAAATACTATAATACGTTATAATACGGAAATGAGTTTGGTTAATGAGCTATTAGTGCCCTATCCGTTTCTTCACAGGAAATACGCGAAAGCGTATCGAATTTACGAGAACTATATTATGAATTTTCCTCTGCATGTTTATTATTTGCAGGAGCGAATGAAAAATAATACCAAAAAAACAATCCTCTGTTACCCTGAAATGCCTAACTACTCGCATACCTTGGAGCAAGTTTGTCGTTTTAGCAATTTTACTATCACTAACAAACCTCAAAAAGTTGACGCAGTCGTTCACTTTGAGGATACGACATATAGAAAGTACGACGCTGTTCTATCAAAACTCAATAAAAAGTATCGGGTTATAAATTATCGGTGCACAGATATTAGTAAAGAAAACGTGGATAAAGTTCACAAAAAAGTTTTTGGTTATGGTGTTTCTATCAATCCTCAAACATATAAAGGAAAATATGTTAAAAAAGGTAATCTGAATTCACTTCATAATGGCGTTATTCTTGATCACCCAGAAAAACCTCAGAAAGGATTTGTTTATCAAGCACTCATTAATACTGAGTCAAATGGTGAATTAATTGAAGCCCGTTTTCCTATTTTTGGACAAAATATACCATTTGTATACCTAAAGCATCGTCCTTTAGATAATATGTTTGGCAGCAAAAATAATCGAATTGAGGTTTTACATCCTGAAGAGGTTGTTTCAAAAAGTGAATATAAAAAAATACTGACCTTTTGTCAGGAGATTGGACTTGATTGTGGAGAATTGGATACCCTCCGTGATAATAAGACAAAAAGACTATATATTATTGATGTCAATAATACGCCGACATCTCCACCGTACCAAATCTCATATACTGTTTATAAAAGATGCTTACAAATGATGTCTGATGCTTTCAAAGAGGCTTTTCTTTAGATAGAAAATTTACCTATTCTCTCTCTAATCCAACACTATGCTAAAAAAATTTTATAACCATGTAATGCAAGATTCACTGTATAGGAATTCAGTCTATCTTATGGCGAGTACCCTTATAACCGCGATGTTTGGATTTGTCTTCTGGATTATGAACGCACGACTATTTCGTCCGGAGCAAATTGGTATTGCCACAGCAATACTTTCGGCAACAACCCTGATTACCCAATTTAGTTTACTTGGTTTAAAAAATGGCATTATTAGATATTTACCTGGATCTATAGATAAAGATAAACAAATAAATACCGGTTCAAATGTTATTACTATTTTCACTGCAGCATTGTCTATTATTTATCTCCTTTGTATACCATTGTTTTCTTCGAAATTACTTTTTTTACAAGATAATTTTTTGTATGCAGTTTTGTTTGTAGTTTTTGTAACATCATTTACACTTAATCAACTTCAAGAAGGCATTTTTATAGCGTATAGATCAACGGGATATGTTTTTATAAAAAATGCACTTTGGGGTGTATTAAAAGTTGCGTTACCTCTTTTTATCATTAGTTTTGGAGCTTTTGGTGTATTTTTTGCAGCATCTTTCGGAAGTGTTATCTCATTCTTACTTGGTCTTTATTATCTGATAGCAAAATTTCGGTACAAAGTCTCTCCTCTTATCGACATGGGAGTAGTCAAGCAAATCGGCAAATTTTCGTTTGGCGATTATCTTGGCATCTTTTTTGCGGAACTACCGTATTTTGTTATACCGCTCCTTATTATCAATTATATCGGAGCAAAAGATTCAGCGTACTATTATATTAGTCTTCAAATTTCAGCATTACTTTACGTAATTCCTGCTGCAACAACGCAATCGTTATTTGCAGAAGGATCAAATGATGTAGAAAGTTTAAAGCATCATCTCAAAAAGGCTTTTCTTTTAATTCTTTTCCTTTTGGTTCCAGCTATATTAATTACGATATTTTTAGGTGATTTTGTTTTGAAGATATTTGGAACCCTCTATGCTGTAAATGGTTTGCGATTTTTGCAATTACTTGCCCTTGCAGGAGTATTTGTAGCAATTAATAATATAGGAAGTGCTGTTGTACATATTAAAAAGAAAATACATCTTTATGTTCTCCTTAATTTTATTTCAGGGGGATTAATGATCTTTTTTAGTATTATTTTTCTACCTTATCATCTTGTCGGGATAGGATATGCTTGGCTGATAGGACAAGGAGTGAGTGCGATAATTTATTTACTTTTATTAAGAAAAATGCTTTGATAAATAGTTTTATATTGGTTCGCTACTGTTTCCCAACTATACTTTTTAACCTCTTTTAATTCATTTGCAATGATGTTTTTTCGAAGATTTTTATCCCCCACTAGTTGACGTATTGCTTTTGCTAATTCTTGCGAATTTTTATTTACTAAGATACCGTTGAAGTTGTTTGTAATGATATTTTTGACACCTGAAATATTAGTTGCGATAACAGGAACTCCTGAAGCCATCGCTTCAATGATAACAGTCCCAAATGATTCGTTGTGAGAAGGAAGAATAAAAATGTCAGAGGAACTATAAATATGCGCCAGATCGTTTGGAGCAACACTTCCAAGCATACTTACGTACTTTTCTAATTTTAATTTTTTAATCAACCGTTTTATCTCTGCTTTTTTTTCTCCATCTCCCGCAATTTTAAGATGCAGTGGAAGTTTGTATTTATAAATACACGTATGAAGAGCTTTAATTAATAACGGGACGTTTTTCTGAACAGATAATCTCCCTACAAAAAGTAATCGAATTGGTTTATGAAGATCTTCTCTTGAAGTATTTTTTGCCTTAAAATAGGTTCCATTTGGTATGATAGAAATTTTATCTTTAGGCACGTTATATTTTTTGCTGATTAAAGTTTGATAATCTTTCGTTAAGACACTGATAGCATTTGCATTTTTGATCACATGGCTAAGGAAAATCTTTTTATAGAGAGGTAATAAAACTCCAAAGAATCCCGATGCATCAATATCAAGATGAATATGAGCAACGTATGGGATTTTTTTTATTTTACAGATAAAATAAGTAATTTCGGGTAAAAGCGCTTGTGACACATGGAGGTGTATGACTGAATCTTTTGGAAGTGACAAAAGTTTAAAAGGTAATGAGGGTATGATTGGCGTATGTGCAAATTCAAAACTACTCAGATAGTCTACTCGAAGATTCTTCTTTGATGGTAACTTCTCTTTTTTGCATCCAATGTCAGATGTTATAACATGCACAAATTGGCCCTTTTTCGCAAAGTATTCAGAGAGGTCTTTTGTTCGATATTCCATACCTCCAACATGCGGAGGATAATACGATGTAACATGCACAATTTTCATAAGGTTAGAATTTTTCATTGATATATTTTAGAAGAACCATTATTATAGATAAGATTTTTGTTACTGTTTAAGAAACTTGTGGGAAATTTTATTATTAACGATTTATCTATAGAAACTAATTCTCGTCCTTGAGTATTAGCGAAATCTGCATATACATAAGAAGCTTTTTGTATAAGTTGTGGTATGACAGGTTCATCTGGTATATAGAGAGAATTTACGAGCGTAAAGAGTTTAGCTGAAGCTAGTGGGTCTGCCTGGACTGATGCGCCATTTGGCACGTTATCATGCATCCATTTTGCTGAATATGCTTCAGATGTATGCATATAATATGCATCATAATAAAGTCCTGCATTATCCAAATTCAATTGTGGATAATAACCACCTGTTAGCTCGGGGAAAAATCCGGTAAGTGTTAAGAAAAAAGAGATAGTAATAGTACCCGCAATGAGTGTGCTTTTAGGAGTTTTTAAAAAATGCAAAAGAAATAGCATTGAGATAATGATTGGTAGACCATAAAATACCAAAAGTTGTTGAAAGACTCGAAGAATGCCATATTCCAGTGATAATTCAGGAAGAATAATTGTAAGGATTAATAAGATAACCCCACCAATGCATATTAATAGATAATCTTCATCAATTTTTTTACTATTTTTGTAAACTATCAAAGCAAATAATCCTATAAAAACAAAGATTTGAAAGAGTTTTGCTATTATTTGACGACTTAATGAATTAAAATCAAAAACAGGAGAATGCACACCTGTAAGCGGTTTGCCGAGTGTTGTTAGAGGCAATGTCGCTTGTTGGACAGGCGTTATTTTATAGTTTTTATAAGTGCTTTTATCATAATAATTATCTTGACTTCCCGTTTTTCCTGATTTGATACTTGTATTAATATATGCATCTAGTTCTTGTTGAGGATTAATTTTATCAGTTGAGAAAAGACTATATCCTACGGCGCCGGATTTACTATCTTGAGATGAATGAATAAAAATACTATTTACCGTTTTACTTAAAACATTGGTAAAATTATTGGAAGTTTGCGTTATTTTTGAATTCCAAAAGAAGGTCAAAGCAAAAAGACAAATCAGTAAAAATCCGCTAATGAATGGGTTTTTTGAAATTGTGCTTTCTCGAGTGATATGAGCAGTTTTAAATGTCCAGGCGATTGCATTGCTTACTTTATGAATACTGAGAATTTTTTTAGCGAAGTAAGTAAAAAGCAAAAGGAAAAGAAGAACATAGTTTGTAGAATAATGAGAAATAATAACACTAAATCCAAGAATAAGAAACAATATGCTTCGAAAATATTTTGGAAGCGTTGAATTAAAAGTAACTAACATCAACAGACTAAAAAAGATAAGTCCAATCTCTTGTCTGGTAATAGCGGGCATATCGTTGAAAAATGTTGGAAAAGAGATAAAATAAAACGCCGCTATAAAAGCGCGTAGAGAAGTTGTATATTTATTTATGAATAAATAGATAATTACCGGACAAAATGCAAAAAGAATCTGGAATACAACTTTATAGATATACATATCATTAAAACGCAAAAAATCAGAGAGAATTGTCGGCAAGATAGTTATACTTAAACATGCATTGTAAGCATCTTTATAAAAATTTATATTCCACAGATGGTGTGTTTTAGTTAATTGGAAAACATAATATTCCCATTGAATATCATATCCTGCGATAAATTGACTTCTTAATGATGTCATGAGAAGAAGTGATAATCCTATGAAGTATAATGAACTTGGCAGAAGAATTTTCGAAACTTTTTTGTTAAAGATAATAAGGAGGAGTACATATATTCCAATTCCTCCAAGCATTGCCATAATAAGATCGTTTGAACCGCCGTTATTAATGCTAATGCTTCCTAAAACCGCTAAAAAAGGGAAAAGAATAAGTGAAGCAAAAAAATACAGATTGTATTTTGACAAGTGTATCCGCTTTATTGAATTTATTGAAATAGTAAAACTATTTGTCCAGCGATATGAAACTATCGACAAAAGTAAGAGAAAAAGACTAAAACTAATAAGAACCGGCTTAAACGCCAACGGATGCATAATACCAAATTGAGGCAATAGTTGGTTTACCAGTAATCCACCAATCATAATAAAAGAGAGACTCAATCCAACACAAAATGAAGCAGATTCCCAGAAGGATTTGATCGGTATACGCAGCAAAAAGAGTAGAAAAATTCCAGGAACTGTAATTAAAAAAAGGAATGAATAAACACTAACAAGGAAACTATTTACCGGCAGCAAATTTAGTCCAGCAAATGCGATAATTGCAGAGATAATTATGGTATAAAATGATTTTTTGGTGAATAGTAAAGACATAGCTTTCATTTATAAAATTAAAACGAAGTAAACGTTTGGTATGTTTTAACTAATTGCTTTTCGAGAGTAAAATTTTCTACGACTTTTTTATATCCATTTCCACCCAATTTTTCAGCGAACTTGCCATTTTTTAGAATTCTTTTTATCGCGTGTGCTAGTTGTTGTGCATTTTTGGGTTCTACCAAAAGTCCATTTTTTTCATTATCAATAACATATGGTATCCCTCCAATTCTAGAGCCAATTACCGGTTTTTTGCATGCCATTGCTTCTATCAAAACTGTGCCAAAAGATTCAGCATTTGAGGTGGAAGGAAGAATAACTATGTTGGCATTATTATATTGTTTAGCCAAAGTTTTTCCTTTTAGTGCTCCCACAAATTGAGTATTATGATCAATCCCTTGCTTTTTTGCATAGTTTTTATAGTCGTTTATTGCATCTCCAGAGCCTACAAGTATCAACTCAATATCTTGGATATCTTTTTTAACAATTGCTACTGCATCCAATAAATATTTGATCCCTTTCCATTCAGAAGTTTTTTCAATTCTTCCAACATATAGTAATGTTTTTTTAGCAACTGTTTTTTTGGCTTTAAATATTTTTAAATCTACAGCAGGAGATATCTGTATTATTTTTTTATGATACTTATATAATTGAGGAAATATCTTTGGAGGAAAAGTAGTGATTATTAGTTTACTTTTTGAAAATAAAGCATTCAAAAAAAATCTTTCATAAAACCCAAGAATCATGTCTGCTACAAATTTGTTTTTTTTCATGCTCCCTGCATGATATGTCAAAATATATGGTATATCTCCCGTTACATGAGAAGTTATATCAGACAAAAACGGAACTGGAGCATGCGCATTAATTAGATCCGGTTTTTCCAGAATGATAATTTTTTTGACTGTAAAATACCAAAACGGATTTATGGGAGTATTTGATATCTTAAAAAGGTGAGGTAATCTATAGACTTTCATTCCTTTTATATTTTCAACGCTATATTTCTTCTCTTTTTGATTGCTAGTAATTACGACAATTTCACATTTATATTTTTCTTTCAATCCAATACATCTATTGTAAATGTATGTTTCTACGCCACCTATGTTTGGATAAAAGTATGGTGCGACAATTAGTATTTTCATAGCTCTCCCCTTTTATAAGTATTTGTACTTGTTAATAAGTATTCATGTAAACGTTTGATTCCGATCTCTAAAGGTATAGTGGGTTTAAAAGCAAGTTCGGATTTTATTTTTTCTATACTTGCAGCAAGAATACTGATGTCGCCTGGCCAACTTTTGTTTGTGTACGTAACTTTTAAATCTTTTAAACTAAGCGTTTTAATAATACACGATACAACATCGCGAATACTGATGGGTTTACCACCTGCTATATTATAAATTTCTCCTGCTTTTCCGTTTTCTGCTGCAAGGACAAATGCACGGGCAGTATCTAATACATATGAATAATCTCTCAGTTGTTTTCCTGTTCCAAGTACTTCAAGTTTGCTGTTATCTTTATATAATTTTTTTAAAAGATCATACATAACATAACGTGGTTGTCTTTCTCCATAGGTATTAAAAATACGCATTGTTACGAAAGGAAGGCCGTATGTTTCAAGATATGATCTGCCGAGATGTTCTATTGCTAATTTGGAAGCTCCGTATGGTGAGATTGGATTTGTCGGATGCTTTTCATCCATAGGAGTATACACAGGATTGCCATATACTGCGGCACTCGATGCAAAGATGAATTTTTCAATCTTTGCATCTACAGCGCTTTTAAGGAGATTGAAGCTACCGACAATATTTGTATCAAAATCGAATTTAGGTTCTTTAACTGATCGAGGTACATCTGCATTTGCCGCAAGATGAAAGATTATTTGATTCTCTTTAACAATCTTATCTATTCTGCGAGCATCCAAAATATCAACCTGGTAAAATCTTATTTCTTTTCCTGATTTTTTTAGATTGATCAGGTTACCGGCACTTAAATTATCAATCACGGTTACTATTGCTCCTTTTTCAACCAGCAAATCCACGAGATGAGATCCGATAAATCCGGCGCCTCCTGTCACTAATACTTTTTTATCTAATAAATTCATATACTTAAAGTGTTTTATTAATAAGCTGTATTAAGTTATCAATATTTTTACTCCAGTCAAAAGTACTACTCGCAAGCGCGCGGCAGTTATTCGCCATTGTTTCTAATTGTTTTCTTTTGGAGATAAGAGAATTAACTAGTGTACTAATCTGTTCCGGGTTGTCAATATCAACGAGATAGCCTGTTTTGCCGTCTTTTATTATTTCAATCTGCCCTCCGCTTCTTGTTGCGATGACAGGAATTCCACATGCGAATGCTTCAAGAACAACCATAGGAAAACCTTCACCTTGGATCGATGGTAAAATAAAAACATCTGACAGACGGTAATATAATGGAAGATCATTGTCCTCAACAAAACCAAGCATTTTTACATTTGTAATATTATTTATTTTTATATATTCTTCTATACTTTTTTTGTCAGGTCCTGTTCCTCCGACCAAGAAAAGTGTTTTGTTCGGATCACATAATTTGGCAGTGTTCAAAAATGTTTCTATACCATTTTTAAAAGTAAGTCTCCGGATTGTTAAACAAATAAATTTATTCTGCGGCAATCCTAATTTTTCCCGTAAACTACTTTTACTTTTTTCTGCATTAAATCTTTTAGAATCGACACCGTTATAAACGACTTCAGTTTTTTGTTTGTCATTGTATATTGTATTGATATATTTTTTTGTTTCATTACTGACTGCGATTACTTTTTTTGCAGTTGCTAAATTAAACTTTCCAAGTGTCCTATCAATGACAAAATAAAAAGAATTAATTACTTTCGATTTTGATTGAATATTTGTATTATGTTGCGTTAAAATAATTGGCTTTTTATGCCGTTTACTAAAAAGAGAATAAATAAACGATGCATAATACGGATGACCGTGAATATTAATAACATCAGCATCTTTAAATAACTTACTCATTTTTTTATATTGAGTAAGACTTACCAGTGGAATTGCATAAGGGATGCCAAATAATTTATAGGTAAAATTAAGACTAGGGAATCTGTGAATCTCAACGCCATCTTTTGTAGTATCGGGTTCATTTTTATGATAGTTTGATGTCACAATCGAAACGTTATGTCCCCTCTTTTTTAAATATTTTGATTGATTTAAAATAACCTCTTCAAGTCCCCCTTTAAAAGAAAGATATTGATAGGCAATCAGAATATTTAATTTTTTTTCGGGTAATTTTTGATTCATATGAAATCCTTAAAATGCTTTTGATTTTTCTACAACTAATTCTTGTCTTTTTTTAATAGTTGGTGACCAAAATAAATTGCGAGCGAACATGTTCAAAATTTTGATACCATCTCGTAAAGAATCAATTTTTGTTTCCCCTTCTCGTTCATCATAGGTAATAGGAACTGAATACATATCAAAACCAAGTCTTTTCATTTTTGTAATCATTTCCATTTCAATTTCAAATCCTTCAGATTTCAAATGTGGAGCGAGCGCATCCAAAACCTCTTTTTTCCATGCAAAATAACCGCTAAGAACATCAGTAACGTTTGCCTTATAAAATTGTCTGACAATAAAAGTATAAATCCAATTAGCTACACGGTTTTGAAATTTTAAAGAATTCTTTTTTATTTTTCCGCTGAGTCTGGAACCAACAACGACATCACAAAAATTATTCATGAGAGGTTCTATCATGCGTATAATTTCTTTTGATTTGTACGTATTATCTCCATCCAGCATGACGACAAAATGAGTACCACGTTGAACAGATTTAAATCCTGTCAGAATTGCATTTCCCTTCCCTTTTTTTTCTTCTCGAATGACAATTGCATTTGCTGCACGAGCATTTTGTACAGTTCTGTCAGTTGAATTATTGTCAATAACAATAACTTCTGTCATTATTTCAAGTCTTTTTAACTGACGCATTGGAATAGTATGAATCACCTTACTGATTCCTCTTTCTTCGTTATGGCATGGTATAAGTATCGTTAATTTTCTCATTTTGGTATTGAATTGGACCATATATCTTGTCCGTTATTATCTTTTCCAAGCCAAACCATTGCTTTATTTGCAGCAGAATTCCAATACCACCCTCCATATTGTTTTGTTGTTGCTGAGGATGAAGATGCCGTCAATGAAACAGGACGTACAAAAAATACTGGCAATGGTGCGGGTGTAGGAGTACTGATGGGTTTTTTAATCTGAGGTGTAACAGTTTTCGTAGTTTTAGTAGTTGCAGGGGTTTCATCTGTTACCCAGAAATCTATTTGTTGATTTTTATTGATGAGGTTAACAATAATTTCACTTCTAACAATAGGAGCGTTTATTGAAAATGTTTCGTGGATAGTTTTATACTGATTCTTTTTGATAGTTACTCTATTTTGGTCAATTGGTAGCTTTACTGAATTTCCTTTTCCTTGTAGATAAACTTCATAAAGGTATGCCATCTTTTTGTTTTCAAGATTGTGAATAGTGAAACTGAAAGAGTATGTTTGATCAGATTTAATTTTAGAAGGAAGATTGAGATGATTTTCAAAATAAAGTTCAGTAAACGTCTCAGGTTTGACAGTTGTAGCAAGAAGAATGGCGTTCATGAAGTTCTTATTATGTGATAATAATCGAACACCCCAAAAACATACTTCAGCGAGTATTATTAGTAATAAGAGAATAATACTTATCTTGTAAATTAGATTTTTATTTTTTTCGGCTATTTTCATAGTTTTTAAATTAAGAGAATATTTAAATCCCAGAGTAATATTATAAGTGATATCCCATAATAATGCAAGGAGTAAGGTAGCTCTTAAATCAAGGCAGATTTACATTATTTTTTATTCGATAAATGAGAGGGCAGAAAATGCATTAGATCTCATAATGTTATTTATGTTTGATGTTCTTTTTTTTAATAGAAATCTCCGTTTTTTTGAAAATAAAACTAACCTCTATTATTTTAGACTCATAATACTATTATATATGATATCCTATAAAAATGAACATGTTAGGTAACTTTCTTTCCAAAAAAAGTTAAAATAAAATTTTACTGCTATATCAGGAAAATTTATGCTTCTATAAGGATATTTTATCAAAAAAAGATTTTTTGTACATAACTCATTTGTTTTGAATTTTTAATTTTTACCGCCAGTCTTTGCTTATTTCACTATTTTTATTATGGGTCTTTGTATTTATATAGAAGAGCCTTGTGAAAATTTTATGCCTAAATGAACAAAGAAATTTTTCACAATTCTTAATTTACCCATTGAAGCAAGAATTTATTTGTTGACAAAAAGCGAGGGTATCTGGTATTGTATAAAACAAGATTGCTAAAAAAAAAGAGTCCACAGTTTTACCACTTTACTATGAGACATAGATTGTGTATAATAGTGAGAAGTATAGTTGACGTCTGTGGCGTACTACTCTATGACAAAAAAGAAGCAAACAATCAGTGTCGTGGTTCCTGTATACAATGAATTTGGAAATATTCAGGATTTTCATCAGGAATTGCTGCGGACAATGACCAAATGTAGATCTTCGTATGAGATTATTTACGTTGACGACTATTCCAATGACGGTACGTATGAATGGCTTTCTAGTGTAGCTGTTGAACCGATAATCAAAGTTGTCAGAAAAAACGGAATAAAAGGCAAAGCATACTCCCTCATGGAAGGTTTTAATATAGCAACAGGAGCTGTACTCGTAATGATCGATGGCGACTTGCAATATCCTCCTGAAAAAATACCTGAGTTTATAAAAGAACTAACAAAAGCCGATATCGTCGTTGCTAATAGAACTGACTATAACGACGGTAAATTGAGGAAAATTCTAAGCAACGGATTCAGAACATTCTTCGGAAAAATGCTTTTTGGTCTGCAAACGGACATTCAGTCAGGAATGAAAGTCTTTACCAGACAAGTATATGAAACAGTAAAAAATCAACCTGTTTCTCCTTGGACATTTGATTTGGAATTCCTTTACCGTGCAAGACAAGCAGGATTCACGATAAAAAATATACCGATAACTTTTGCTCCACGTCGTCATGGAGAATCAAAAATAAATGTAGTAGGACAAACACTTGAAATAGGATTAAATGCTCTCTATGTAAAATTAAAACGAACCCTTTCCTTACCGATAAAGCCCGAAGGAACCACTATGAGAGGCGCAGGTATTGGGTATAAAAAGAGGAAATATATTACTCATACGACCTTGCCTGCATCACATTCAGCTATCCGTACCTTCTCTGCTTCCCAGGTACTCTTTTTTATTCTGATGCCGCTTGCTATTCTTTACCTTCTTTTCCTTTTCCCTTTGCAGACAGCTCGTGGAGTTGTTGCTGTTTTAAGTATCCTCTACTTTATGGATGCAATCTTCTATATTTTTGTTCTTCTGAAAAGTATGAATAAAGATCATGAGATTCATATCGAAGAGGAAGAACTTGAAAATCTTGATGAAAAAAGATTACCAGTTTATTCAATTCTTTGTCCATTATATAAAGAAGCACACGTCGTACCTCAGTTCTTGGAAGGAATCGCAAAACTTGATTGGCCAAAAGAAAAATTAGATGTTATGTTTCTTTTGGAAGAGGACGATGTTGAAACAATCCAAGCATTTTCGGAAATGACCCTTCCCTATTATGCCCGAACTGTCGTTGTCCCTCATTCTCAACCTAAGACAAAACCAAAGGCATGCAACTATGGATTATCTTTTGCAAAAGGGAAATATCTCGTTATTTTTGATGCTGAGGATATGCCGGATCCGTTGCAGTTGAAAAAAGCGTATATCGCTTTCCAAAAAGCACCAGCAGATGTGAAATGTCTCCAGGCAAAACTGAGTTATTATAATGCTCGACAGAATTTATTGACCCGTTTCTTTACTGCTGAGTATGCGTTGTGGTTTGATATGACTCTTCCTGGACTGCAATCATTGAACTCTGCTTTGCCACTTGGTGGAACGAGTAATCATTTTGAAACAGAAATTCTTAAGAAATTGCACGGCTGGGATCCGTTCAATGTTACAGAAGATGCTGACTTAGGTGTTCGGTTGTTTCAGAAAGGTTATCGCACGGCAATTATTGACTCAACAACCTATGAAGAAGCAACCAGTGTTCCCAAAAACTGGCTCAGACAGCGCTCCCGCTGGATCAAAGGTTATATGCAGACGTATCTCGTGCATATGCGTAATTTTATTCCTTTCATTCGATCAAACGGAGTTTGGCATAACATAATCTTCCAGCTAACAGTTGGCGGCAAAATCACCTTCGCACTTCTTAATCCATTTATGTGGGTTATTACTATTTTATATATCACGCAATATCCTGTCGTTGGACCAATCATGCTCGAGATTTATCAGCCGCCATTCTCTTACCTTGCTGTCTTCTCGATGGTTTTTGGTAACTTCATTTTTCTTTATTCGTATATGGTTGCTGTTGCAAAACGGCAGCAATGGGACCTTATGAAATATGTTCTTCTTATTCCGGTGTACTGGATCATGATGAGTACGGCAGCGATGATTGCTCTTTATCAATTAGTCTTTAAGCCGCATTATTGGGAGAAAACAGTTCATGGATTCCATCTTACCAAGAAGGTAAAACCTGCAGCGGTAATAAGACAACCTGTTTTCGAACCAGTAATCGCACCTGTTTCTGCTGAAGTTCAGGTGAACAGAATGCATACCTTTTTCTCCAGTATGGCGGCATCATTCCCCGAACTTACTTTATCAGCAGTTATTATCCGATGGTTACCCCTTCTTGCGATATTAAACGTTGATATGGTTTTGGCAAAAGTACTTTTAAGTTATGAAGACGCTCAGGTATACATCACTGTTTCACTTATCGGCAAAGCGCTCTTTTTGTTGAATCAATTTGGTGCAAATATTTTTGTTGGGGCGATAACCAGAAACAAACTCAGCAAGGCATATCACTATCGTCTCGTTTTCTTCAGCTTTTTTCTCAATTGGATAAGCTTTGTTCTCTTTGGGCTTGAAGGAAAGTATACGATTCCTACACTTTTTGGAAGTAACATGACTGCCATTATTCCATACACTGGATACTATCTGTTTGGATTGCTTTGTTTCAGTATCGCTTATCGACTGTCCACATTCCGTTTCTATAAAAAACTCTATACCTATACAGTAATTTCTCTCGCAGTAATTACTACAGAATTACCATTCTTTTATTTCCATCATGAGAGTGTAAACAATCTTGTTTTGTCATTTGCTTATATCGGCTCAATTGATCTTGTATTGCTTACTCTTCTGGAGGTAAGTTCAAGTCTTAAACAAATTGCAGATAATAACATTGCAAGCTTCCTTCGTATATTTGAAAAGAAAGCTTCTGTTGACGTATCTGCAACGCGTATGCGAGTTCTTGTCTTTAATTGGCGTGATACAAAACACAAATTCGCCGGTGGTGCTGAAGTGTACATTCAAGAAGTTGCAAAAAGATGGGTAGCAAATGGCAACATGGTTACGCTCTTCTGTGGTAATGATAATGCGCATTCACCGTATGAAAAAATTGACGGCATTGAAATCTATCGAAGAGGCGGCACGTATACAGTATACTTATTTGCTTTCCTCTATTATATATTGAAGTTCCGCGGGAAATATGATGTCATTATTGATTGTGAGAATGGTATTCCCTTCTTCACACCTATTTATGCAAAAGAACAGATTATTCTTCTTATTCATCACGTTCATCAGGAAATTTTCCGTCAATTCCTTCCGTTTCCTCTTAATACCGTTGCCGAAGTTCTAGAGGGGAAACTGATGCCATCCATTTATCACAACAAAGATGTGGTGACTGTTTCTGCCTCTTCTCAGAAAGATATTCTTAAGCTTGGCATCACAAATGAGAAAAACATCCAGATTATACCCAACGGCGTCTCAAATTCTCTCTTTGTTGAGTATGCAAAGACAGATCATCCGTCATATATTTATCTTGGAAGATTGAAAGAGTACAAAAATATAGATGTTGCGATTAAAGCCTTTGCCAAAGTTGCTCGTGTGAAAAAAGATGCGACACTTGCAATTGTCGGTTTTGGTGAAAGTCTGATTCCATTGAGGAATCTTGTAAATAACCTTGGCTTAACAAACTCTGTTACTTTCCATGGCAAAGTAAATGAAGAGGAAAAGGCAGCACTTCTTGCACGCAGCTGGGCGGCTTTGCAGCCATCTCAACTTGAAGGATGGGGTATCACTGTCATTGAGGCAAATGCAGCCGGAACACCTGTTATTGCATCACAAGTAAATGGACTGCAGGACTCTGTTATCAATGGATTGACAGGTATTCTTGTGCCTGCCGGCAATGTGACACAATTTGCAAATGCGATGATGCGAATTGCAGATGATCATACCTTGCGTCTGAATCTCTCAGAGGAAGCAAAAATCTGGGCGAAGAATTTTGATTGGGATAAGAGTGCTGAAATATTTTCAGGTCTTATTGGGCGTAATTTCAGTAAGGGAATTTTGCAACCTTCCTATTCCGTGCTCCCCACTGTTGAAAAAAGCATAAACGAGCTTTAAATTTTCTTCTTTTTATACGATTGAGTATACTCTCTAAAGCTTGAGAAATTAGGCAATTTTTGCAATACTGCCCAAATTATCCATTTTTGTATTCTACGCTTGACTCAGGCACAAAAATGCTGTACAATGTCACACTATGAGATATATTTTTCTCATTTGACATGAAAGCAAAAACAAGCATAGGAAAAAATAAAAAAGAGGATAAAAATCTTCTTATAGAAGCAATTGTTGATACGGAAAGCGGCAACAGAATACCATTTCTACCGAAAAAATATACCAAAAGTTTATCTTCACTTTTCAGCAAGAAAGAATTATATCTTGGCGGCGGAGCCTTGGTTATTTCTACATTTATTGCAAACGTTCTTAATTACATTTTTAATGCTTACCTAGGAAGAGTTCTGAGTTTTAATGATTTCGCATTACTTGGACTTATGGGGAGTTTTTATTCATTTTCTTCCATTTTTTTCGGAACTTATTCCGCGACAGTTAATTTCCGGAGCGGTTTTCTTATCGGACGATATGGAGATGGTGCGGGATATGAATTCTGGAAATATATGAAAAAACGAGTGCTTTATCTTTCATTGATATTGGTTGTTCTGTGGCTTGTGATGACTCCTGTGTTAATGAATTTTTTCCATACAACGAATATTTTTATTTTTTTGTTATTTTCACTTATCCTTTTGGTTGGATTTACTAGTAATGTCAATCAAGGATTTCTTTTTTCCAAAATGATGTTTGGGTCACTGGCTGTTGTAGGTATTATGGATCCTTTGACCAAACTTACGATAACAGCGCTTCTTGTGATAGTAGGTCTAAAAAATTGGGCTTTTGCGGCAATAGCTTTTTCCGCTCTTGTTGTTTTTACGACTTCTTCATTATTAATTAGCAAACGAGTTTCTAAAATAAAAACAAAAACGCCCATTTCTGAAACTCATGCCTATTCAAAAAAGTTTTTCCTCGTCACCTTGCTTGGAGGATTCTCTTCAGTTGCCTATTTTACTTTTGATATCTTTTTGGCAAAACATTTTCTTCCTCCTGAACAGGCAGGACAGTATGTGCTTGTTTCTCTTGTCGGGAAAATGATCTTCTTTTTAGGAAATATAACCGGACCTTTTATTATTCCGCTTGTTAGCAGATATGAAGGTGCAAAGAAAGATTCTTCACATGCCTTATTATTCCTTCTTGGTTGCACATTTCTCTTGTGTTTTATTGGCTTTGTCCTTCTTGGAGTATTCGGATATATCACTGTTCCGATTCTCTATGGAGTAAGAGCACATGCTATTGTCCCTTATGTACCCTTTTTTACTTTTGGCATGATGTGTTATACAGTTTCAAATGTTCTGGTCAGTTATTATTTGGTTAGAAGAATTTATACTTTTACTATCGCAACCTCTCTGTTAATTTTTGCACAGATTGGGTTTATTCTGCTTTTTCATGATAGTGTGAAGGCAATTACACAGGTTATGTCTTTTGTTCTTACAGCAAATTTTCTGCTTGCTTTTCTTCTCCATCTAAGAGTCAAGCAGGTGAAGAATTTTGAAAAGTATGTTTCAGCGCTTCCTGCTTTTTCTGAAGTAAAATTATGGAGGAATAATTCATGAAGAAAAAAACAGTAACAATAGCTATACCGGCTCTTAATGAAGAGCAGAATATCGAAGGTTTTCTCAGGTCAATTCTTGCTCAGAAGTTGCAAACCGTCAAAATTGAAAAATTACTCATCTATTCTGACGCAAGTACTGATAAAACACATGAGATTGTGACCCACCTGGAAAGACAGTTTCCTGTCATCAAATTGATCAAAGGAAAAACAAGAAAAGGTAAATACGCTCGTATGAACGATATGTTTGCTTCCTGTATGACAGATGTGCTGATTGTTATGGATGCGGACATAGCAATGGTTGGCGACAGTTTTATTGAAACGTTAGCGAAAAGTTTGCTTTCTGATCCGAAAGCCCTTACTGTCTCAGCTCATAATATCTTTGTCCGTCCAAAGGGTTTTGTGGCTAAAGTGCTGCATGCGCATTTTACTATGTGGGATAGTATTCTTTTAGGAATTCCACACTTTGAGGCAGCAAGTCAATTTTCAGGGACTGCTACTGCTTTTCGAGGAAGTTATGTCCGTACCCTTCATATTCCCGCAACTGTTACGAATCCACATCTTTTTCTTTATCTTGATCCGAAGAGCAAAAACGGTTTTCGTTTTTGTACCAAGGCTCAAATACTGCAATATACACCATCAACCATACATGAAGTAAAGATGATGTTGGTGCGTGCTATTTCTAAACCGGATGAAATGCTGGATGAAATGTTTGGAAGAGAGATGATTCATACATTTCAATATGTTCCTCGACGGACAAAATTAATTGTGGTTTTGAAAAGCTTTTTGCAAAATCCTTTATATACACCGTTTGGAGTTATAATGACTGTATATATTAGCAGGCTTGGGAGTCATTCCAAAAAAAGCAAATCACAGTTGTGGGGAATTAGTACATCAACAAAAAAGCCGCTTGCGACAGCGTAAGATATTCATGAAAAAAACAACTTTAACCATTGGAATACCTGCCTATAATGAAGAACAAAATATTGAAGCATTTTTGCGATCACTTTTTACACAAAAACTTCGCACTATTATCTTAGAAGAAATTCTTGTCTATTCTGATTCCAGTACAGATAGAACAAATGAAATTGTACAGAAGCTTTCAAAAACATATCCTAAAATAAAACTTATTCAAGGAAAAACAAACAAAGGGAAATATAGACGGGTTAATGAAATGTTCCATCGGAACAAAAGCGATGCTCTTGTCATTTTAGATGCTGATATTGCTCTGGAAAATGATGATTTTCTCGAAAAATTAGTTCATAAACTCATTTCTGATAAAAAAGCATTAATGGTTGCGGCGAATGTTACATTGATTCAACCAGAGAATTTTTTTCCCAAGATAATTCATGCGGGTTTTGTTTTTGGAGATTTAATGCGGTTAAGTGTCCCAGGATATGATATTGCTCCAAATTTTCATGGAGCAGCAACAGTTTATCGAGCATCTTTTACAAAAGCAGTTTCAATTCCTCAAAATGTTTCAGATCCGCATCTCTATATTTATCTATCTGCAAAAAAACTAAATGGTTTTCGTTATTGTCCTGAGGCAAATGTTCTCCAGTATGCTCCAGAGACAATTGCTGACGTCAAACAAATGATGCAAAGATCCATTGGTAAAAAAGATTCAGTTCTTGAATCGCTTTTTGGGAAAGAAATGATCGAGCAAGTTCATTTTATACCACGAAAAGCAAAGTTTATTGCAGTTTTGAAAAGTTTTCAAATACAACCATTGTATACTCCCCTTGCATTACTGACCAGTTTCTATTTGGGAAAAATTGTTAAACCAGATAAAATAGATAAGACTCCTGTTTGGAAAATTAACAAATCAACAAAAAAACCATTCGTTTATGCAAAATAAAAAAACTATTTATATTTCAACCTATGATGACATCAAAAATCCACATTATGGCGGAGGTGGAGCTATTGCTGTGCATGAAATCGCAAAGCGCTTGTCAAAAAAATATGATATACGTGTTCTGAGTTGGGATTATTCAGGGAAGAAAAAAGAAACGATTGATGGTGTTTTTTATGAACGATTCGGTGATTCATCTCTTTCGCCAAAACTTGGTATGTTTGCTTACCAAATAAGTTTACCGTTTATTATTTCTAATAAAAAATTTGACTTATGGATCGAAAGTTTTTGCCCACCCTTCACGACAGCATTTCTGCCATTGTTTACAAAAAAACCTGTTGTTGGTATTGTCCATATGCTAGCAGCAGAAGACATGGAGAGAAAATATAAACTGCCTTTTCATATTATTCAAAATCTTGGAATAAAATCGTATAAAAAAATTATTGTTACAAGTGAAACAATTCAAAAGAAAATAAAAAAAATTAATCCGCAAAGTTCTGTTGCTGTTATCAGTAATGGTGTCGATAAAGTACAAAGACCTACAATGAAAAAACAAAAGTATCTTTTATTTTTGGGGAGAATTGAAGTCGATCAGAAAGGTATTGATCTGCTTCTTGAGGCGTTTAAAGAATTTTATAAACAAAACAATACCTATCAATTAATTATTGCTGGAGATGGTGATGTCAAAGAAGTTGAAAAAGTTAAACAGTTGATAGAAGAGTTTGATTTAAAAAAATCTGTTGTTTTAAAAGGAAAAATTTCTGGTAAAACTAAAGATTTACTTCTTAAAAACGCTGCTTGTGTTATTGTTTCATCTCGTTTTGAAACCTATTCACTTGTTGCTCTGGAAGCAATGAGTTATGGCGCGCCACTTGTATGTTTTTCTATTGATGGGTTACAATGGATACCTGCAAAAGCAGCAATAAAAGTTAAGCCATTTGATATCAAGCAGTTGACAAAATCGATTGTTAAAGTTGTTTCAGATACAAAATATTCGCAACAAATGATAAAGGAAGGAAACACTTATGCAAAGCAATTTACATGGGATTTTATTGCAAAACAATATGATAAATATATTGAATTATTAAAGATTTAACATTGTAAACATATGGATTTAGTTGCAAAAATAATAAACAAAAAATTACCAGTTATTATTATTTCTCCGCATTTTGATGATGCCATACTTTCCTGTGGAGAGTTATTGCAACAGTTGGCTGGGAAAATCAATTGTACTATTATTACTGTTTTTACCAAAGCACATGGCGGTCCTTACACATTATCGACAAGACAATTCCTCAGGGCATCCGGGGTACGTGATGGGTTATCTCTTTATAAAGAACGTAGGAATGAGGATACAAAGGCGCAAAAAATGCTTGCTGTTAAGACAATCAATTTGGGACTGGAGGACGCTTTATTCCGCAGAAAAAAACATAAGACATTTTGGGGAAAAATTTTAGCTGAGTTTGATCATATCTATCCCACCTACCGCTGGCATATTCTCAAAGACATATCTCCTAGTGATCCTGCTATTTCTGAGCTTAAAAAACAGCTGAAGCCATATATCAATAAAAAAGCCATTATCATTGCTCCTTACGGCCTAGGCGGTCATACAGATCATCTAGTCACGAGCAAGATATGTAAAGAATTGTTCCCGAATGTCATTCTTTATTCTGATTTTCCTTACAACATCCGGCTAAATAATTATGGTAAAGCAGATGGAATGCAGGTATACAAATTGCAGCCGGATATGCAGCAGAAAAGTAAATTGATACAATTATATAAAACTCAATTCAAAGGACTTTTCCCAGAAGGGAGTGTCCCTGATCATAAAGAAGTTTACTTTGTCTCAGAAAACAATACATTACTCAAACAAAAATGAAAACAAAGATTTATACAACCATTGATAACGAAGTAATTGAAGACTGGTGGAAACTGTGGGAGAAATCACCATATGCAAATTACACCAACGCTCCACAGTGGTTTCTTGCCGTCAAAGAAACCTTTACACATAGTGATTATGTCATTGTTGCTCTTTATGAAGAAAAGAAATTAGTTGCAGTGGGTGCTTTAGTAAAAGAGAAAAAATATGGTATAGATGTTTATACTATCCCAGCGGAAAATTATGTCTGCGGAACGCCATTTCTCTTCATACGACAGGATAAAAAAATTATAAAAACAATTGTAGAAAATTTATCCAAGCTAGGGACAGTATTCTTAGCTAATATTCCAGATGATTTTGTTACTCAGTTGAACATATCTACCATAAAAATGGATGCGATACGACAAACAGTTAATTACTATCTTCCTCTTGTAAAAGACGAGAAAGGTATCGCGATTATTCCCAATAAAAAGAAACTCTTGCATAAAATCCGTGATATGGAAGAACGATTTATTATCAGGACCACAGATGGAACAACAAATGAGCCATTTTCAGCAGTATTTAGTATTGATATTGAGAGTAGAAAACAACAGAAAGGATATAGTACTTTTACTGATTCAAAAGCAAAAGATTTGTTTATATCACTTGCTAAACATTTTAAAGAACATTTATGGATCAACATATTATATTTTGACAAAAAACCTATTGCTTATGAAATAGGATTTGCTGTAGGTAAAAAATACTTCGGTAACCAAATCTCATATATAGCCAACTATATGCAATATTCTCCAGGTAAAGTTATGATTGCTCGTTTGATAGAAAAATTAATTTCCTCTGGTTTAGAATATATGGATCTCGGATCAGGTGATAGTTCTATAAAAAGAGGTGTAACTAAAGAGAAGCGAGATTTATATCAGGTTGTTATTTCTAAGAATAAGATGACAAGAATGTATATTTCACGAATTTGCCAGAGTAGAAATTACCTCTTTGATCAACTCCATCAACGTGTAAAAATCTATTCTACTTACCGGAAGATACGGAGTATTTTACCTTTATGAATAAATATCGAACAAGCATAGTTACAAAAATTGATGATCAGCTTATTAATCAATGGAAACAATTATGGAAACGAGCTGAAAATGCTTCGGCATTTAATTCATATGAGTGGTTTACGAGTTGCTTAGAAGTAAAACAAGATAAAGAATATGAGCTGTATCTATGTTACAAAAATGACATTCTAGTGGGGATTTTACCGCTTGAATCTTATCGACAATTTGGCATAAAAGTTCTCGGGACAATTTTTAAAGAACATCACATAGACACACCTTTTTTAGTAGAATCATATGATAAGGAATTGTTTAAGCACTTCTTTGGATTTGTTTTTACCGGGGAAAATATTTTCCTTCAGAAAGTTGATAATAAATCCACTCTGATTCTTAAGAAACTTTTCCCCGATTTATTTTTTTCCTTGATGTCTGTTAATCCTGTTGTTGATCTTACACAGGATCCGTTTGCAGCGACGCATCACTCGACAGTAAAACAAATGAAAAAAATTTTGAGAACAAATCCGGATACCTTTCGATTAGCTGTGTATCACGATGACTTAGAAAAGCATATCAAAGAAATTTTCAAACTTGAAGAAAAGAGCTCAAAAAAAACACGCTCGATGGACATCTTTTCCCATAAAGAAAATAGAGATTTCTATCTAACGGTAATAAAGAATTGCAAAGATATGGTCAGAATCTGCTTTTTATATTTCAATGATTTGCCGGTTGCGTATCAGTATGGATATGTATTCGGAAATAGATTCGTGGGCGATCAAATTGCATACCGCAATGAATATAGCAAATTACGACCAGGGAAACTGATAATTTATCTCTTACTTAACTTTTTGAAAGAAGAAAATTTCACGATGTTCGATCTTGGTGGTGGGATAAGTACTTACAAAACAGAATTTACTGATAAGTATCGTCTTTTATACAATGTGTATTATTCTAATAATCCTATTATTGTTTTCTGGTGGAAACTGATAAATACAATAAGAAGAAAAAAGCAAATACTTTTTCCAATGAAGAATACCCGAGATCATGAATTTTTGTTTAGGACCAACCTCGAAGAAGAGAAATAAAAGATATTCTAGTTTTCGCTTTTTTTCCGCAAAACATTACTTGTTATTTCCTGAATTGCAATAAGCCCGGTTACCAAACCGACAGCAATTGGAATACCAATCCATCGTGCTTTTCCCCGTTGTCTTGTATGTTTTTCAAGATAATCTCCCGCATAGAGAGGATTTGTGGCAATATGCACGTAAGGTGGAGGATTAAATAATTTAGGGAAAAGTTGATAAAGGATAACATCGAGTTTGTTATAAACAGCAGCATAATCTGCTTTTTTATATCTTGTATATTGAGCAATACTTTCTTTGGAAAGTGTTGCGAGTGCATCGGTATGCTTTTTTCTTATTTCTTGATATTTGGCAAAAACTGTTTGCCAGTCAGAACCATGTTTGTCAACAAGTTCTGCGATTGTCATCCCATCAGCAAATGCTGCCGAAACCCCTTGTCCATAGAAAGGATTAAATCCATGAGCGGCATCTCCGATTACTGCGATAAAATTTTTATAATACCATGGCTGTGTATAAATAGTAACGAAATTGCTTACAGGGTTTTCAAGCATTGCTTTGGTGACAGTTGGCATAACTGATTTAAAGCTCGGGTAGGAATGGCTAAAGAATGACTCAATTGCCTCTTGGTTTGAAAGTGAAGTGAAATTTTCCCCTTTTGTTTTCGGAAGAATAAGAAGAGCGCTAAATGAATTATCAAAATTCGGATGAGCAAGAATCAATGTTTCTTTTCTCGTCCAGGCATACATTAAGTTGGGTTGTAGTCCAAGTTTTTCGCACATCGCATTGGTAAAATGAATCTGTTTATATTGCCAATCAGCGTATTCCTGGATATGGATAGATTGCTGTCCTATTTGTAACGCTGCCCTTACAGGTGAATTGACGCCGTCAGCTCCGAAAATAACATCACATATGATAATTTCAAGTTTTTTCGTTTCGATATCTTGAATAACAATAGTTTTTTCATAACGATTAATTCCAATAAGTTCCTTTCCGAAATGAAAAGAAACAGAAGGATAAGTTTTTGCTTTTTTAATAAGAATTTTAAGAAGGGTGGCACGTTGAACTGCATGATAAGGTTTGTCTTTTATCAATCGATCAGGATTAATGGCGATTTGTGTAACAGAACCAACGAGGCGAACAAGCGTCGGTTTGATTTCCTCCCAAACATCTACCTCTTTTAGCGCATTGAGACCATAATCATAGAGAGTCAGATTGTATGATCGAGCAGTTGTATACGTGTCCATGATTTCTTTTTCGCTTGACCGTTCGTAAATGTTAACCTTATAGCCACGTTTTGCAAACAAAAGCGCGAGAAAACACCCGCCGAGTCCTGCTCCAATGATTGTAATTGTTTGCTGTTGATCTTTTTTCATTATCGTAAGCTCATAGTATACCAGTATTTGTTCTGTTTTTCAATCATCAGATTTCGTTTAAAAACCATCTTATAGTTTGCAAAATCTGCAAGAATAGTGTATACTCAAATACTCTGTTTTATTGATATTATATTGTTATGATGAGATTTCTTGCAAAATATAAAAATGCTCTTGGCAACCTCTTGCTTATTCTTTTTGTTGCCTTTATTCTTATTATAACGGTTCGTGGTCTTCCCGGAAACCCTACACCGAAACAATTAAGCACGCCCTATTGGCAAAGCAATGGTCCCTTTGAGCTTTCAAACGAGCGAGGACGATATGCGCTTATCTACTCTATTATAGAAGATCATTCGTTCCATTTTCAGCCCCTTATGGCAAATTTCGCAGCGCCTGACGTCGGTTATGACAATAATAATTATGTATCCCTTTTTGCCCCATCCGTTTCAATGGTAGGAATACCAGGATATCTAATCGGTAGATATTTTGATATGGCTCAGTATGGTACTTTTTTGTGGATGTCCCTTTTTGCGCTTCTCAATGTTCTTCTCATCCGTGTTATTTCAGTACGTCTGGGGGCACATCCGTTGGCTGCTACTATCGGTGGACTTACGTTCCTTTTTGCAACTCCTGCTTTTGCTTATGCGGTAACAATGTATGAGCATCATGTCTCAACATTTTTTATTCTTCTCTCGATTTACCTTTTGATACGTTACAACAATCTTCTTTCACTTATTGCTATTTGGATTATGTATGCATTTGCTTTTACTGTTGATTATCCTAATTTATTTATGATGTTTCCGGTTGCTCTTGCGGCGTTTTTCAGAAGTGGCGTGATTGAACGTGTTCAGAGAAAAGTCACTCTTAAAGTTTCTCTGCCGCGTGTACTAGCAGTTCTTGGTGTTGTGATTCCACTTTTATATTTCTTATGGTTTAATCATATTTCCTACAATAATCCATTAACAATTTCCGGAAGTGTTGCGCGTGTTGAAGCAGTAAATCCGAATGGAACTCCTATTTTCTGGGGTGCAAAAGTGCAGCAAGCAGCAACCCAGAGTAGTCAAGCTTCCAGCTTACCTCCGCCCTCATTTTTTTCTTTCTTTCTTCCTCGAAATATGCTTAATGGATTTTATATCCTTCTTATTAGTCCTGACCGTGGCATTATTATGTATACGCCTGTTGTTTTATTCGCAATTGCGGGTGTTTATGGTGCGATTAAGAAAAAGCGTCCAAATCTTCCTATATTGCTTGGTGTGATTGGTGCTAATTTTATTCTCTATTCCATGTGGGGAGATCCATACGGCGGGTGGGCTTTTGGAGCTCGTTATCTTATTCCATCTTATGCAATGGCTGCAATCCTTATAAGTTTGGGGCTTACCTATTTCGGTAAATATCGACTATTTATTCTTTCCTTTTTTACTGTCTTTAGTTACTCGCTTATTATCAATACACTTGGTGCTCTCACTTCTAACGGTAATCCTCCAAAAGTAGAAGCAGACGCGATAGCAAATCTTTCTCATCAACCAGTACTGTACACATATATGCGAAATGTTAATGATTTGAATGCTAATATTTCACGATCGTTTGTCTTCCGCACCTATGCATCGCATTATTTTTCTGCGTGGGAATATTATACCTATATCGCTATTTTTCTTCTTATTATTTCTTCCTTTCTCATTCTTTTTTTCCATGGATCGATGTATAGAGCCATGAAAGGAGGACGTCATGAAGTTTAATCTAAAATCTTTTTCACTTGAATTATCATTTACAAGAAGTTCTCTTGAGGATTTTCAGGCATTTTTCGAAAAACACGCGACTGTTATTCTTTTTTTTCTTCTGACAATGATTTCCATTGCCACGTATCTTTACTATTATTCAAATGGTCTTGGTGTTGCATACAATGACGCCCGTTCACATTTGGATATCGCAAGACGTGTTGTTGAGAATCTTAAACCAGGATTTGCACAGCTAGGAAGTGTTTGGTTGCCGCTCCCCCATCTTCTTGCAACACTGACAGTCTGGAATAATTTCATGTGGCATTCGGGTCTTTCGGGCGCGCTCGAATCGATGATTGCCTATATCTTCTCAGGCATTGTCATTTATCGTATTTTAAAAGTTCTCGGCGTTTCAATGGTCGGACGACTGACAGGTGTTTTTGTCTATGCGTTGAATATGAATATTTTATATATGCAGTCAACAGCAATGACTGAGCTTTTGCTTCTCGGCACGATGACGATTGGAGTGTACGAACTGATTATGTGGCATAAGGAAGATACGATGGTTCGGCTTGTGAAGGCGAGTTTCTGGATTATGCTTTCAACAATGATCCGGTATGATGGATGGTTTCTTCTTCTTTTTGCTGCAGCTCTTATTATTATTCAAGCATGGCGGAAACATGGCTATAAAACTGCTGAAGGCTCATTCTTTTTATTTAGCACGTTAGCTGGGTTTGGGATTGTTCTATGGTTTATCTGGAACTGGGTCATTTTTAAAGATCCGTTCTATTTCATTTCCGGACCTTACGCTGCAGCAACACAACAGCAACAAATCGCAGCAGCCGGTGATCTTCTGACAAAACATAATTTACCATTTTCTTTTGAGACCTACATGTACGCTATTGTTTACAATGCAGGCATGTTCCAGACAGTGCTTGCTATCATTGGAATGCTCCTTTTCTGGTTTGACAAAAAGATAAACGGAAGTCTCAGGATGGCAGCAGTTGTACTTATTGCGCCATTTGTTTTCAATATTCTTTCTCTTTATTTGGGACAATCAGTGCTTTTTATTCAAGGACTTAATGGTAATTCATGGTTTAACGTCAGGTATGGTTTGATGATGATTCCTTCAGTTGCGGTATTTGTGGGATATCTTGTGCAGAGAGTCAAATCGATGCAATACGTTCTTGTAGCGTTGTTGGTATTCGTTACTATTTTTTCTATTGCGAATCGTGATGCAGTCGTTCTTGATGATGCGATTTTTGGTGCCAGTGGAAAAAATGTATCTGAAGTGAGTGGTTGGTTGCATACACATGCAGATAATACACCTGGATTTGTTCTTATTTCCGTTGCCTCTCATGATGCTGTTATCTTTTCTTCAGGTCTTAATATGAGTCGTTTTATCCATGAAGGAGATGGACAATACTGGACGCTTGCGACGACACATCCTATTTATTGGGCTAGGTGGATCATCCTGCGTACCTATGATCTTAATGATCAAACATATTCTTTGCTTCATAATAATCCGGAGTTTAAAAATGACTACACTCTTGAGGATCATTATCCGTTTGCTGACGTGTACGAAATCAAACCACAATATGTTAAGGATCTTCATACGAAGCCTTTCCCTAATCTTTGATTTTTCCCTTGAGAAAAAATCAGGTATAATAATTGCACTATGAAATTCTATAAAGAAGAAATTTTTTACATTATTGCTGCCTTTCTCTTTGGTGTCACGCTGATGCTGGTTATTCTTCAGATCATATTTCCTGCTGACATGAAAAAAGAGGCACCACAAAAACAAGTTGCTTCTTGGCAGATTGAATCTATTGATACAATGAAATTCTCAAGAGATGCTGCTGGACAAGGGCTCACCGATAAATCATACCCGGCAGAAGTAAATAAGCAAATCGCAGAAATTGCCTCAACAGGTGCCAATTACGTCGCAATTGATACGCCGTATGATCCACAGTTTCTGCCTGTATTAAAGTTATGGGTTCAGACGGCACGCTTTTATGGATTGCATGTGTGGTTCAGGGGTAATTTATCTGGTTGGGAAGGGTGGTTTAACTATCCGCAGATTACAGAACAGGAACATATTGAAAAAACAAGAGAATTTATTCTCAACAATCCATCGCTTTTTCAAGATGGAGATATCTTCACATCCTGTCCCGAATGTGAGAACGGAGCACATTTGAATATTGGTGACTCGAATGCTGTGGCAGCATACCGGGTCTTTTTGATTACAGAATATAATTCAGATAATGAAGCCTTTGCCAAAATCGGCAAGAAAGTAAATAATGGCTATTTTTCCATGAATGCGGATGTTGCGCATGCAGTTATGGACAGGGCGACAACTCAGGAATTAGGAGGTATAGTGGTAATTGATCATTATGTGCCGACACCGCAAGATTTGATGGAAGGTGTTGAGTCAATTGCTGACTCGAGCGGTGGCAAGGTTGTCCTGGGAGAATTTGGAGCACCTATTCCTGATCTTAATGGCACAATGACTGACGCACAGCAAAGTGCGTGGCTTGAACAATCTCTCACTCTTCTCACAACAGCCAAAGTTCTTCAGGGAGTAAATTATTGGGTAAGTAAAGGTGGTTCAACAGCCCTCTGGAATGATGATGATACGCCTAAACCTGCTGTTGCAGTTTTGACAAAATACTACAAAAACACCCTCTAAAACAATAAATTGATTTCATAACTCAAAAATGATACTATTATAGGCTATTATTAAATAATGAGACAAGAATTACTCACACGAAGGCATCCTGTTAGCAGAGCAGAAATAGATCAACAAGTAGTAGATGGGCTTCAAGCCGCTTGGGATGCTAATGCCGCTTTTAATAGGCGAAGTGCTATAACTGCACGAAGAGAGAGATATGCTGGTGACCTTGTTCCTGGAGATGCCCCTATCATTTTTAAAATTGATTTTATAACATCGTTAGCAGAGGCAGCTCAGAGACCTAGTCCATTTGCTAAATATGATGCTCAAATTGAAGCACAAGAAAAGGAATTTAATGATGCGGATGCTAACGTGGGAGAAAATATTGGACGAGGTTCAGTTGCAGGCATGTTTTTTCACAAAAGTACAAGAGGTCCTAAGGGATGGGAGTTTATTTTGCCTTCAGCAGAATATAAACGTGAATTTAATGAAGGAGTTGTTTTTGCTCATAGAGCAAATGAAGCATATGATAGAGGGGATAAAGAAGCTTTTGCGAATTATAATAGTGAAGCAGGAAAGCGACTAGGAAGAGATACAGAATCAGGAATACTAGAAGATTTTCGTGTAAATACGCATTTTCCAATCGAACCTGAAGGGGGCCGGACTTTTGGAGAAACTTTCAATGATGCAATGATAGAGAGAGCAGCACATTGTATGGATGAATCAAGAACATCCCGTCTGGTGTCATTACGTGCACGTGTTCGAAAAATGAGAGCTGAAGTAAGGGAAATGACTCGTGAGGTCACTTATGCCCTAAGCTGGAGAGATCGGCACCCACGACCTTCTCAAGGAGAAGCGGATTTAGTATTAAACGAAGAACTAAGACGAGCGCAGGAAGCAGATGCGTACGATTGGTTTAGTAGAAATATAATAGAGGGAGATTATCCAGCTACAGAGTAAATTATTTCCCTATTGACATTACTATATACATATGTTACAATCCCATATATTAAATATATAGGTCTAATTATTGATCTATTTTAAGTTTAATTTATGAACAAAAAGACATTATTACTTTTACCAGTTCTTGCAACACTCTATTTGAGTGCTGCACCTCTTGTGAACGCAAATCAGATTCCTGATTTTGGTTCATGTCTTAATCCACAATGGTCACAAACACAAGTAAATTATTCCGGTCAACATGGAGTTGTCGGTGTTAATTCTTTCCCAGGAACAGATACTATTTATGAATCAAACGGCAATGTACTGCAATGTTTGTGTACTGATTCTGGTGCAGGTTACCAGACAAACTGGCTGAAAGTTTCTGGATATTCAGATAGCCAAATTGATGACTTGAAAGCACAAGGATGGATCTATGTTCCTGATGGAAGAGTTTGGGGCTTGGATGATTCACAATATATGGCAAAAAATATTTCATATCAATGTACTACTTGTACTCCTACACCAACGGTAACACCGACTCCTACTACAACAGTTACACCTACTGTGACACCAACGCCTGGGCCAACTGCTACTCCTACACCAGGACCGACAGCAACGCCGACTCCTGAAACTCAGGTAGGTGCTGCTTCAGCAAACAACACATTAGCATTTACCGGAAACTGGCTTATTATTGCCCTCGTCTTCCTTGCAGGAATCATATCCCTCGTAATTGGGATGTTCTTAAAAAAGTCCGGTAAATAATACGGAAAGGACTCGTATGAAAAGATTTCTCGCTTGGTTCCTCCTCATCCAGAGTTTTTCTCTTTTGACTGTCGGAATCTATCAATTATACTTGCATGAAGCGCCTTCTCTTTTGGCATTTTCAAATTATTCGGTCCAGCAAAAGAATATTCTGTCTGAACCGTCTGAAAAAGAAGCTCCAATAAGAATTACTATTTCAGCAGTTGGGATCGATCTGCCAATTTATACGGCGACAATTAAAAATAATGTATGGCAGACAACTGATCTTGGCGCGTCATATTTGACATCCTCACCACTTCCTGGTGCAACTGGTAATAGCATTGTTTACGGGCATAACTGGACAAGTCTTTTTGGCAAACTCGTGAATGCAAGAGTTGGAGATAAAGTAGTTATTACCTATCCAGACCATACAACGAAAACGTTTGTTATCGCATATACATCGGTTGTCACTCCTGATGAAGGATCCATTCTCGATCGTACTGATGATAAACGTATTACTCTGTATACTTGTACTGGTCTTTTTGATTCAAAGCGTTTCGTCGCAGTCGCGATTTTGCAAAGTTAAATTAAAGGCTGAGTTCCGCACTTCACGGAACCCAGCCTAATTATAAAAAAACCTTTTGAACTCCCCCAAAAACAGAATTCAAAAGGTTAGATAAATTCTTCTTGGGCAGATAGTAATATTTATTTCATTAGGATAAAAGAATTGTTCTGTTTTGTCAATTGATGTAAAAAGAATACAACTATATCAATTGTCCATTTTGAGTATACAATATAAGCCAATGTGATCGGAAAGATAACTTTTTTTATTATTAGAAAGCATTTCCTCTTCGACTAGCCCGTATGATAACAATGATGGTTGTAATGTATGTTTGCCCGATGCGATAAAAATAAAGTCACATCGATCGGCAGGAGATCTATAAAAGAAATCTACACGATTTGGGTCATATGTTGGCTGTTCTTCTTTGGCGTAGATATCGACTAATTTTGTTTTATCCAAAAAGTTATTATAGAGCTCTGAATTTTTGGCAATATTAAAATCTCCTGCAACAATAACAGAATCATTGTTTTTTGTATAACGATTTACTATTTCCGCCGCTTCTTCTGATTGGCTTTTTATTAATTTATAAAGCCTATTTTTTGGTGTTAAATTATGTTCATTATCAGAGCTAAGATGTGTTGTAACAATTCGTATTTCAAATGGATCAACAACTGCCGAGAGAATACTGGGCTGTGCCAGACCAACATAAAATGGAACAGAGGCATCCTTTGGGTGTGAATAGGAAAAAATTTCTTTTTGAGAGAGTAAATGTTTAGAGAATATAACTAAACCACCTCTGGGACCAAGAGGATTCTTTACATAAAGACAATAAGGATACGTTTTCAATTTTTTTAAAAAAATGAATAACTGTATATAGGTGAAAATTTCCTGGAGACAAACAATATCATAATCTGATTTGTTAATAATTTCTGCAATTTTATTGTCCCGTTTTAAAATGTCAGGAGCGAAAAAAGTAGTGCCAAGAGTGTTAAAGGTAAGAATGGAAAGATTTTTTGACTTGCCAAACATGATATAAAATTATACCATAGAAATTCATGAAGAAATTTTTCAGTTATTTTTTCTTGATTATTTGTTTAACTCTCGCAATGGCTACTGGATTTGGATATTATTTCCGTTCTGAATTATTTCATGGTATTTCTATCAATTCTCCGATTCCTGATTTTCT